>Ga0118677_10011986_pt1 | contig 12842 bp, 14 predicted proteins | sample AliMusrvi5mmetaG_FD_86154 | JGI IMG/M metagenome (GOLD analysis project Ga0118677, IMG submission 86154)
CTCATAGCTCTACGGTTTGATTTGGTTTGCACCTTCAAACTACGAGCTATGGGTGTTTTTTACGCTAACCCTGGGTGATTCTTATTTTCCGTTTTTGGCTTATTCTTATTTTCCGATCACACATGTACTCCCATTGAGTCGAAACGGAGTAAAAAAAGATCATAGCCCATTGTGAAATCTCTATTTTTTATAGAGTTGCTGACTTTTACTTCTCCTGTAAATGTCTTTGACGCACTCTTTTGATTAATATACTTTAAATAGCAAAGTATTAAAATTTAAAGTAGTTTGCTTCGCGTGTATCAATAAAAATATGCTCAGGCCTCACCTATGAGGGAGAAAACTTTTCAATAGAGGTCAGGGTTTGCGTTATTTTGCACTCTAAGCGCATACGGACGATCAAACAGCATAGTGTTTTTTGATTTTGCACTTTTTCGTGTTGTCTCGCTATCAGTAAAATATCGCATTATTACGCTTAATTTCAAGGATATTTAAAAGCCAGACTATATACTTCAAGAGATCGCCTTTGGAAAGTTTTATTTTTTCAGCTCCTTTGTACTTATAGCTTTATTTGTCAAAGTAATTATTTATTGTCACTCAATATTTGTATTATCCTAAATGGGTATAGGATATATTCTTTGAAGCTCTGCTTCGTGAAGAAATTCCTGAACATGAGTTCATACCCTTATAAAACACTCCATTTTAAACAGGAGATATCCTATGAATTTGCAAGAAGCCTACAAAAAGAAAGCTGAAACTGAGCTGGAGCTGGCTCAGGCCCGGGTAGTAGAGTTCAGAGCTAAAGCAAAGAATTTAAATGCTGAAATGCATCTCAATTATGCCAAACAGCTTGATGATTTTGAGCACAGGATTGGTATAGCGAAGTCCAAGCTGAAGGAGCTTGGAGAGGCTGGCGAGGATGCTTGGGAGAAACTTAAAGATGGTGTGGAGAGTGCATTACGTTCTTCAAGTGCCTCTCTTCGGGATATCGCAGACAAGTTTAAAGATTGACGTCGTATTACCATTGCGCTTAAATGGAGGCGCAGTTGTGTGTGGCTATGGCTTCGTTTATTTTTCGTTCCACCTTCTTGATTATAACCATTTATATTTATTGTAGATAATGTAAAAGTCCGACAATCAGTTTTGTTTGACTGTGCTCAAAAAGCTACCGATGCGTTGCCTTTTCAAGGCTTATAATCCTCAAAGCACTAAATACCTGTATCTATAAATATTTTTTTGAATTATTTAATAGCTTTATTTGTTAAAGTTATTAAATTTTGTTGTATTATTATAAGTAATTCAAGTATGCTTTGTATACAATAATAGGTATTTGACTATTGGCTTTATTTATCTTTTTATCCGGGTAATGGGTTTATATTGTATTGCATTGTTTTATAAAGCGTTATCAGAAAGAGTAAAGTTCATTGGTGTTTATCTATAAGAAAAAGGTAGTATAGGCAGCATCCTTCCCGGTTGTAGTCCGACAATACTCTACCAAAAGAGTCCCAATTCATCAATTCAATAATCAACATGTTAACAGGAGAATAACGATGAAAAAAAACATTTGGATTGCTGCCGGTGTAGCAGGAATGCTTCTCGGTAATCCCGCTCACGAAGCACAAGGAGAGACGAGGGGAAAAATTCAAACACTGAATGACCATTCGTTTGTAATTGATGCACGTCCGAGCTTTATCTATCTGCCAGATCAGGGTTTTGCCGTATCCGTAGAGAGCCAGTACGATATCATCTGCGGCGATGATCACTACTTCATAAACCAGAAAGGCTCTTGGTACCGTTCATCGAGCTATCGCGGGCCTTGGGAACTCATTAAGGAGAAGAATCTTCCTTCCAGGGTTAAACAATATCGTCTGGAAGATATCAGGAAGTTCAGGGATGCTGAGTATAGCAAGATCACCAACCTGAGAACACCAGAGCGGTTGCGCATGGACGAGAATCGCCCAAGATAACGACAGGCACAACATGACGTTTTTGGTAATAAGACAAATAAATCTGTGTCCTAACTTGAAAAATTATATGAGGAGGAGCCATGATCATGGAAAAAAGAACACCGATGGATTTGATGGATGATATTTACAGCCTTGCCTATTGGATGACCGGTTCCGAGACGGCAGCCAATGAACTTGTGAACCGAACCTATCTGAACGTTGACAGGAAGACGCCTGAAAGAGAGGTATTCAAAACATTCAGAGAGTGTTATTTCGATCGTTTTGATGATGATATGTCTTTAATCGTACCGGAGCCATGTAAACCGAATGAGTGTCTGGAAGAGCCATTACGCCAACGGTTCGCAGATATAAAATTGTCAGTATTGCTTTCAGAGATTCCCGGACTAAAACATCAGGATATATCGAAAATAATCGGAAAGCCTCTTGAGACCATAAGGTTATGGTTATCCGCCGGTCGTCAAGCGCTTGCAGAGGGACTTTTCTCTTTTGACGCACCTTTTCTGCATGGTATGTCCATCAATAAAGGTGGTGCGTTATGAAAAAACTTCGAATTGCCCAGATAGCTCCTTTAGTGGAGCGCGTTCCTCCGAAGAAATACGGCGGAACTGAAAGAGTTGTTTACCATTTGACGGAAGGATTGGTTGAAAAAGGTCATGATGTCACCCTGTTTGCTTCGGGAGATTCCATAACAAACGCCAAACTTGTTGCTCCGATCACTGAAGGTCTGCGCCTTGGAAGCAAGGTGCATTCGCCCATGATTGTCACTATGATGATGTTAAGCCAGGTCTATGAAAAAATGCTCCATGAATTTGATATTATTCATTCACATATCGAATACCTTACTCTTCCTTACGCCAAAAGTACCTTGGTGCCAACCGTTCTGACGATGCATGGCAGGCTTGATCTTGGTGATAGTTCGGCTATGCTCAGAACATATCGGGATATGAATTATGTCTCAATCAGTGATTCCCAGAGGCGCCCTGTCGAGGATATAAACTGGGCAAAAACCATTTATCACGGTTATCCCGCCTCCTCTTTCGAATTTAATGAGAATCCAGGGGATTATTTCCTTTATCTGGGCCGTTTTTCAGCAGAAAAAAGGCCTGATCAGGCAATTATGCTCGCTCGGGAATGCAATATACCGCTGAAAATTGCAGCCAAAATAGATCCGACCGATCAGGCATATTTTGAGGAAAACATCATTCCACTGCTTGATCATCCCCTTATTGAGTACGTCGGTGAAGTTGATGACCAGCAAAAGGTTGAGCTGCTGAAAAACGCTAAAGCACTTCTCAATACCATAGACTGGCCTGAACCTTTCGGTTTGGTCATGATCGAAGCACTTGCCTGCGGTACGCCAGTGATTGTAAGGGGATGCGGTTCGGCACCTGAAGTAATCACCCATGGTAAAACAGGATTTATCTGTGAGAGCCGCAGCGACTTCATCGAGGCTATCCGTAATGTCGATCGCATATCGAGAAAAACCTGCCGAGCGGAATTTGAACGGCGTTTTTCTCTGGCAAATATGGTTGAGAGTTATGAAGAGCTTTACTACAGCTTACAGCATAAAAGGATACTTAATCATGCATTATCAAAACCATTGCTGCATAATGGCGCAAGTGTTTTCCGCTGACCCGGAGGAAGATTTTCTCGATGGTAACCTGATGACTGGATGAAGAGACAATGACCGGGATCAGCGGATAATTTATTATCAGGAGAGTACACTGTGAACAAATCTTTCAATTGGCTGGTTTTGCCCACTTAACAACAGATAGACTATTATGCAACATCTTTCTGTTACTGAAGAATTGCTCTCACTCTCTTCCGAAGAGTGGTTATTGAGACGCAAGGGATTCCGGAATTCCGAAAAAAGCATCCAGGTTAACGAATCACTGCTGACCATTGGAAACGGCTACCTCAATATCCGGGGAAGCCTTGAAGAACTGCCTGACGGACATTGTGGAGGTATGTATATCAGCGGGATTTACGACAAGTCTGAAGCCGCTGTTGAAGAACTTGTCAAATGTCCTATGTGGACAGATGTTTCTGTCTGGGTCGAGGGGCATAAATTCTGCCACTCGACCTGCGAAGCCACCTTTCATGAGCAGGTTCTTGATTTGAGAAAAGGCACTCTCCATCGCAAAACTACCTTTAAAGACCCCCAGGGAAAAATCATAACGTTCGAGACCATCCGTCTGGTCTTCATGCACGATGATCACCTGGGTTATATGCTTGTTAAAATCACGCCAAAAAATTTTTCCGGACCAATACGAGTTTTCACCGGGCTTAACGGTGACGGTTGCAACAGGGGGTATTTCCCTCGCGAAACACTCAAACACCTTCATCTCGAAAGAATCGAACGAGGCAAAACATTCATGTATCTTGAGATGAAAACACGTGAACGCGGAATTCGTATTTCTGAAGCAGCCTCATGGAAGCTTATCTCCCCTGCGCTCGAAAATCACGAGATTGAACCAAGGATCTACGGGGAGAAGTTTACCAACGAAATCACCATCCATGTCGAAAAAGGGAAATCCTATGTTTTTGAAAAGCTTGCAGTTGTCCTTACAAGCCGGGAAATAGAGGGAAGCGCGATGTTCTTGAGAACTATTGGCAAGCTGAAATCCTACATTCGAAGAGGCATAAATACTGAATTGCATTCCCATCTCAATGCGTGGGAGAAGAAATGGCAGCAGGCAGATATCGTTATCAATGGTGATGAAAAAGCCCAGCATGCGTTGCGTTACAATATCTATCAGCTTCTGATAAACAGCCCAACAAGACCCTCCAGCATAGGCGCCAAATTCCTGAGTTCCGAGGGTTATCTAGGCCATATTTTCTGGGATACAGAAATATTTATCCTTCCGTTTTATATCTACAATTTCCCTCAGACTGCTCGCAACATGCTCCTTTACAGGTACCAGACTATCGACGGGGCAAAGAAAAATGCGCTTAAGAAGGGGTACCTCGGCGCCAAGTATGCATGGGAATCCGCAACGACCGGTGAGGATGTAACCCCAAGGTTCGCAACAAAACTTGAACGGACGATACGGTTTATTTATACAGGAATGGAGGAGGACCATATTGTTTCAGATGTTATCTACGGTGTAGAAAAGTACTACCGTGTTACGGGCGATGAGCAATTCTTGCTCGACTATGGGCTCGAGATGGTTTTTCTCACTGCCCAATTCTGGGCATCGAGAGTTGTCAGGAACGGCAAAATTTATGAAATCAGGTGTGTTATTGGCCCTGACGAATTTCATGAACACATCAATAACAATGCCTATACAAATTTCATGGTACGCTGGCATTTAAAACGTGCGTTCCTGCTATACACATACATGCACAAGAACAATGCCAGCCTCCTCGATAAACTTGTTGAAAAGATTGGGCTGATAAAAGAAGAGGTTGATACATGGCTGGTCATCAGCCGAAACCTGAAGCTGAATTATAATCCCGAAACCAGGCTTTATGAACAGTTCGACGGCTATTTCGCGCTCAGGGATTATGTCATCGAAGCATTCGACCGGAAGAACCGCCCTCTACTGCCTTCTGGAGTCAATTATCGCAACATTCAGTCGACACAATTGATAAAACAAGCTGATGTTCTTGCAATGATGCTGCTCTTTCCTAATTCATTCACTGACGAGGAAAAGATTGCAAATTTTGATTTTTACGAAAAACGTACAGTCCATAAATCCTCCCTGAGCCACTGTATGCATGCCATGACAGGTCTGGCTGCTGGCCGACGTTCAAATGCATACAGATATTTCATGAAAACAGCTCTGTTCGATCTTGAAAACATGCATGAAAACACAGCGCTTGGCATTCATGCCGCAGCCGTCGGGGGTACATGGCAGACTGTTGTTTATGGATTCGGCGGGTTTTCAATCAAATCGGATCGGCTGGTACTGAAACCATGGCTGCCGAAAAAATGGGAAAGCCTGTTATTCAGGGTACAATGGAAAGATAGAATGGTTGCCGTTACGGTTTATCATGATAAAATTAGAATCTTGATTTCATCAGAGAGAGAACAATCGATCCTGCTTAACCTTTACAAAAAAGCATACACTCTCGTTACCAATCAGAGCTATGAATTGCCTTATTGTGCATCATAAACAACAATCCAGAAAATGGATGAGGTCAAATATTAAAATAATATCACCTGACCTTTGTTCTGCTCTTGCAATTTTACAGCAGGCTGAAGCATATTTACTCCGTTTCGACTCAATGGGAGGATTGAGGGTTAAGTCTTCTGGATTTGTATGATGCTGTTAATGGAAAAAGCGATGTATTTGTTGAAACAGCTCTTGAATAATGAGCTTTTTACTATATTGCTTTGTTTATTAAAGTATGAGTGTAAGGAGGCGACTATGTTGTTGCAGCCAAAAGTTTTTTTCATTTAAACGGAGATACAGCATGCTCGAAACCATTGCAATCATCCTTATTGTTTTCTGGCTTCTTGGTCTTGTCACTTCATATACGATGGGAGGACTTATTCATGGTCTTCTGGTCATAGCTATCGTGGTCATTGTGATTCGCGTCCTTCAAGGTCGTCGTATATGAAGAACAAAAGCAATTCGATTTTGGATACATCGATCTTATTTGGCAATTGGCACTGCAATAACGGCTAAAGACAATTTAACCCGATATGAGGAGCGACTATGATTAGGGGAAAAAGAACGCCAATGGATTTGATGGATGAAATTTACAGCCTTGCGTTTTGGATAACCGGATCTGAGGCATCAGCCAATGAACTTGTCAACATAAGACATTTTTTTGATTACTGAAGAGAAGATAAGTTTTATAAAACTAAACAGGAGATACAAATGATTAACTGGGATCAGATTGAAGGTAACTGGAAACAACTCAAGGGTAGAGTGCAGGTGCAATGGGGCAAGCTCACTGATGATGATTTAGATGTCGTTGCAGGGAAACGAGAACAGTTTCTTGGCAAGATTCAGGAGCGGTATGGCATTGCTAAAGAAGATGCTGATAAAATGGTTAACAAATGGGAGAAGTCTGCCGACGACTCATGGTTCTCAAAATGACGCATTAGGGAGCAGTATTTTATGGGTTGACATCATTTGGGGGGCGGGTAAGTTGTGCAAACAATATCCTGTCCTTCATTTTGGTTCTTTATGGAAAACAATGAACCCGCATCAGAGTTACAGGGCATAAGTTCAAGTTTAGGAATTGCTTCACGAAGCACAGTAAACTTGACCTGATGTCGAGTACTTTTTGGAAGATAATTTGAAGCTTCCGTGTAATAAATAAGTGGTAACAAAACAATTCAATTTTCACTTTATCAACAACCTAAACAATAATTAAATGAGAAAGAATCTTATCGCCGGTATGATTGTGTCACTTGCAATGGTCGGAATGTTTGGTGGCGTTTCTTTTGCTGCTGACAGCGCGGCAGAAGTAAAGGCTGCAAAAAAGGTAGAGAAGAAAGAAGAGATCAAAGCTGAGATGAAATCTGAAATCAAAGCTGAGAAGAAGGCCGAAAAGAAGGAGAATATCAACGCCGAGGAAAAAGCTGAAAAAAGAGCGGTAAAAAGAGCTGAGCTTAAAGCTGATCAAAGAGCGGATAGAAAGGCAGAGAGGAAAGCTCACAGAAAGGCCAAGAAAGCAAGAGAAGCCAAAAGAGCAGCAATAAGGGCTGAAGAAGTTAAAGCCGAAGCAGGCAAATAAGATAGTTTCGGCTGTCAAAAAAGCAGCCATTATTATTTTCTAACAGAAAAGCCCCTTCGCAAGTTGGGGCTTTTCTCATTTCGGACATCAACCCTTGCTGTAATCTTGCCGTTATGCCCGGTTCCATGCTCATCGGTTCCCTGTCGCTGTTCAGCGATCGAGGTTCATCACTTTGTTCCATGCCGCGACAAAGTCATCTAAAAACGCCTGCTCGGAATCGCTGCATGCATAGACTTCCGCGAGTGCCCGGAGCTGGGAGTTCGAACCGAAGACGAGATCAACGATGGTACCCGTCCATAGAAGTTCGCCGGTCGCCCGATTGCGCCCTTCCAATACGCCTTCGGATGTGACGGACTTCTGCCACTTCGTCTTCATGTCAAGCAGATTCACGAAGAAATCATTGCTCAAAGTTTCGGGCCGATTGGTGAAAACACCTTGTCTGGACTGGTCGTAATTTGCATTCAGAGCGCGCAGGCCGCCGATCAGAACAGTCATCTCCGGGGCGGTCAGTTTCATCAACTGCGCTTTGTCCACCAGTAGCTCAGCCGCCGATTCCTCGAGTCCCTCACGGACGTAGTTGCGGAACCCGTCTGCGGACGGATATAGTACGGCGAACGAGTCCGTATCGGTCTGCTCCTGCGTCGCATCCATGCGCCCCGGTGAGAAGGGTACCTTCACGTTATAGTTGCCCTTTTTCGCTGCTGCCTCAACGGCTGCGCAGCCGCCCAGAACGATCAGGTCAGCAAGTGAAACTTTTTTGCCGCCAGACTGGGCCCTGTTGAACGTGCACTGGATGCTTTCAAGAGTTTTGAGCACCTTCGCCAGTTGGGCAGGCTGGTTGACTTCCCAATCTTTTTGCGGTGCCAGACGAACGCGGGCACCGTTTGCACCGCCTCGCATGTCGGATCCACGGAACGTGGATGCTGAGGCCCAGGCGGTAGAAACCAATTCCGAAATTGAGAGACAGGAATCAAGGATTTTATCTTTTAGGGATTCAATGTCCTCTCCATCAATCAGCGCATGATTGAGTGCAGGGATAGGGTCTTGCCAGATAAACTCTTCCATGGGAACTTCCGGGCCGAGATAGCGCGTTCGCGGACCCATGTCGCGGTGCGTCAGCTTGAACCATGCCCGGGCGAACGCGTCTCTGAACTGATCCGGATTCTCGTAAAAGCGCCTCGAAATATTCTCGTAGAGGGGGTCAAACCGCAACGCAAGGTCAGTGGTCAGCATGGCTGGCGAATGACGCTTCGACGGGTCGTGGGCATCCGGCATGGCGCTGTCGCCCGCACCACCCTTCGGCCTCCACTGCTGTGCACCGGCCGGGCTCTTCGTCAGCTCCCATTCGTAGTTGAACAGGTTCCAGAAAAAGTTCTTGCTCCATTTCGTCGGTGTGCTGCTCCAAGTGACTTCCAGTCCGCTGGAGATCGTGTCACCACCTTTACCTTTGCCAAAGCTGCTTTTCCAGCCAAAACCTTGCTCCTCGATGCTGGCAGCTTCCGGCTCAGGACCCAACAGTGCCGCATCTCCGGCTCCGTGAGTTTTGCCGAAGGTGTGACCGCCAGCGATGAGCGCAACCGTCTCTTCGTCGTTCATCGCCATGCGAGCAAAGGTCTCGCGTATGTCCCGCGCAGCCGCGAGCGGGTCCGGGTTGCCGTTCGGGCCTTCAGGATTGACGTAGATCAGGCCCATTTGAACAGCGGCGAGAGGATTTTCAAGGTTATGATCGCCGCTGTGGCGCTCGTCTTTCAGCCATTTGCTCTCTGCCCCCCAGTAAATGTTTTCATCCGGTTCCCAGATATCTTCACGTCCGCCAGCGAAACCGAAGGTTTTGAGTCCCATTGATTCAAGAGCGACGTTGCCCGTGAGAATCATCAGGTCGGCCCAGGAAATTTTCCGGCCATACTTCTGCTTGATCGGCCAAAGCAGTCTGCGCGCCTTGTCGAGATTGACATTGTCGGGCCAACTGTTGAGGGGCGCAAAGCGCTGGCTGCCTCTCCCGGCGCCCCCACGGCCGTCGCCGGTGCGATAGGTGCCGGCACTGTGCCATGCCATACGAACAAATAAAGGTCCGTAGTGGCCGAAGTCTGCTGGCCACCAGTCCTGTGAGTTGGTCATAAGCGCCAGGAGATCATTCTTCACGGCATTCAGGTCAAGGCTTTTGAACTCCTCGGCGTAGTTGAACTCCGCGCTCATGGGGTTCGAGAGTAAAGAGTTCTGGTGCAGGATGTTCAGCTTCAATTGATTGGGCCACCACTCTGCGTTCGATTGGGTCCCGGCGACTGTGCCTGTGCGGACGTCGCCCGAGAATGGGCACTTTCCTTTGGTTGACATGCTTATTTCCTTTGATTGTTTGAGATCGTCGTCTATAAATATATACCCAAAAAGCTCTTGAAGTTGGGGACGCCTCAGGAACTGGATTTTAAAGCCTTCCGAACTTTTTCATGGCTTGTATATATGGTTCTCCTGTTACGTTTCCCTTTGTATGGCCATCCTCGTAAAGCAAATAATAATGCGAGTATTAAACACAGTCCCGCACTCCACGATTCCGACATAAACGATAATATGAATACCAAAAAATAGAGCGGAGGAGCATAACGGTATTGATTGGTGAGTTGAACAGCTTCATCTCTTTTCTCCTCGGATGCTGAAGGAGAAAGCAGATGGTGTGAAGCGTGCCTCCATAACGAAAATAAGGCGATTGACGTAGCCAGAAATGTTCCTGAATACAGGGTTGATGCCACCCTTGCCTCGGGGTGGATCAGGTACTCTGACAGCAAAGCCGTCGGAAATGGTATAAACGATACACAAAACAATAAGAGACCATTCCAGTAAAATAGGGCATGACCATCTGTGTTGATCAACTTGAAGATCCAGTGATGGTGTATCCAGATAACAAGTATGGTGATAAAACTGGTCGAGAAGGCTAAATAACTTGGCCAAAGAGCTGCAACAGATTGCGCAAGCCCTTTGACTGCGACTACCTCATGGCGAGGAACCTTGATTTGAATGACAAGCAGTGTCATTGCGATGGCAAATACACCATCACTAAATGATTCAAGACGGACTGTTTCATTATCCCGGTGCATATAAGGTTATTTAAGGGCAATGGCAAGTTCCTCAAAAAAGCTTTTCAGATGCCTGCTTCCGTAAGCAGGTGCCACATGATCGAATTTGACAGCTTCCACGGCAAATGACATCATGTCGGCAAGATTTCTGTTAAAGAGTCCGATTCCCATGAGAGATCCTTCGGCCAGCCATAAGGGAATTGGCGTAATCCAGGTTGATTTGCTACAGGCAACAAACGCCATCTCAATGATTTCCCTGAAAGTATAGATATCGGGGCCTCCTGCTGCTATTTCCCGGCAATCGCCATTGACCGCATCAGCACAAACCATTGCGATATCTGCTCCGTGAATGGGATTCATTTTTTTCTCCCCTTCACCCACCATAAACATATGTCCGGTTCGAGCCATTGAGAAAAAACGACCCATATCTGAAAAGTAACCATTAGGACGTATAACGGCCCATGAAAGTCCAGAGGCTTTCAGATCGGCAACGAACAGTTCATGTGCCTTGATCAGAGGAAGATCAGGCATTTTATCTTCATTGAACACAGAGACATAGATAAATCTTGAAACTTTTTCTGTCACAGCCTGATCAAGAATTCGCTTATTACCAAGATGATCAACATCGTAGTTATTGTGTTTCCAATCGGGCGATGTCAGACCAAGCGAAGAAAAAACAATATCAATCCCTGTACATAAGCCATTGAGGCTTTCCGGTGATGTTACATCCCTCGTTACAATCTCGTCAGCGATGTTGTAAATAGCCGGTTCCATGTTAGGGCCTGGCGTTTTGATCTTTTCGGTATTTCTTACCAAGGCCCGGACATAATATCCTCGCTCCTTGAACTCATTCACCGCATATCTGCCGAGATATCCAGATGCACCGGCAACCAGCACTTTTTTCATAATGGTCATTGGTTATACGAATTGATCAGCGAGAAGGTTCTGTATACTCATTTGGCTGCTCTGGTTGATCTTTGCTTCAAGCCAATCAAGGCGCCCCTCTTCATCTTTGAGAATTGATTCCAGGAGTTCCCTTGTACCGCGATCACCGACCTAGGCCGTCAGCTTTATGCCATTATTTCCATGAAAAGGTATATCCTAAGGCGTCCATTTTATTGTTGCAAACTTACTGTGCTTCGTAAAGCAATTCCTAAACATGAATTTTACCCCGCAGTAGAGCTGCGGGGTAAACGATTTCCAAGAAGAACCAAAATAAAGCACAGGATATTGTTTGCACAACTCACCCGCCTCCCAATCATGTAACACCCTAAAAACAAGTGATCGAAATAAACAGTCTAACCTTTAGAAAACCGGGTTACGCTTAAAGTCCAAATCTTAAGCCAACAAGGGCGCTGTTGCTTGACAGGCGACTTTGGTTATTATGCAACGTGAATTCCGCCGTTGAGAAGTAACGATAACGGGCATCAAGCTTCACACCTTTGCTTATTGGAATCTCAACACCGGCACCAACCTGATAAGCAAAGACATTGTCATGCTCGGACCACCTTAAGCCAGGAAGCCCGAGGTTCTCAAATTGAACACGAGCAGCACCTGCACCAGCAGTAAGGTATGGCTTGATGCCTGAACCGGTAGAGATGTCATAATAGGCGTTGGCTAAAACAGACCATGTCTCAATATCTCCAGTGGAATTAGACTGAAAATACGGGATATACAATGTGTCAACACTATTAGTCTGATAGCCCAGTTCACCTTCAAAGCGGTAGCAATGTTCTTTTATCCCTATTGCTCCGAGCGCAGTGACACCGTTATTCATGCCGTATTTGGAAAATCCATCCTTAATGTCGTTCATCCAGGAGTTGCCAACATTCCCGCTAATGTAAGTCTGTCCAACCGATGCAGGGGGAGCGCAGAAACCGGTTACTAATGCTGCTGCGAGTAACAAATAAATTTTTTTCATCACTGGTGTCCGGTTGTTGAAAAAGTTAACACCATTTAAAATTAATTAATATAACGATTTAAGGAGCTTTTGTAACCGTGATCGATTTGAAAAAGCCTGTTATCTTTCATCATTTCATAACTCTTCAAAAAGGAATGATTGATGAACACAGGAAAAACCGTTTTCGCTCAGCTTCTGGAATATTTACCTCTTCAT
>Ga0118677_10011988_pt1 | contig 12841 bp, 14 predicted proteins | sample AliMusrvi5mmetaG_FD_86154 | JGI IMG/M metagenome (GOLD analysis project Ga0118677, IMG submission 86154)
GGCTCCAGGATCAAAAAACCGGTGCCGAAACCCGAACTTTGGAGGAATTGAACTTGCTCACCTCTTCGGCAAAAACGAGGTCGTTAACTGAGGTCTGATCATCGCATTTCTTCTATATTCCTGCTGAACACAAACCAACTTACACCATGATAGCCTTCCTCAAGAATCTCTTTCAACCGGCACCCCAACCCGCTCCGGTTCAATCCTTTGCACCTGTATTCGCGCCCGTCGAGAGCGAAATTCCAAAGATTCATGCAGTCACCGACGACCGAGGGGTGGAGAAACGCTTGGCAGGAATGCTCGCCCGAGGGGGGGAAGGCACCATTCATCGGCTTGCCGACCGCAACGATGTTCTGGTGAAGATCTATCATCCGGAAATCCTTGCTGACCACGGACGAAGGCAACGACTCCAGGGAAAGATTGCCGACATGACTGCTAGCAGCGCCTTGAGGTGCCACGACCGGATTGCGTGGCCGCTGGTCTCGCTGTTCTCCCGTCATGACGGCGAATGGTGTGGCTATGCCATGATGACACGCTCTGGTGTAAGTCTGCGCGAACTCTGTGGCAATCCCATGAACTTTGGTAAGACGGCACCCGGCTGGCACCGCCAGCATTTGGTTCGCTTATGCGTCGATTTTCTCGACTCGATCGAGTCCCTTGGGAAGGGGCGCGCTCTTCCGGTGGACTTCAATCCCAGCAACTTTCTCATTGACTTGAAAGCGGTTCGCATGAATTTCATCGATTGCGATGGATACCAGTTTCTGGGCTCGTCTGGAATGCATCTTTGTGAGGCAATCCTGCCTGAAATGACCGCCCCTGAAGTATTGCGCCGCAACGGTTGGAGGGAGTCCCCCGTGGCACCAGCGAGCCTGCGCTTCTCCGTTGGAATGACACTGTTTTACATTCTGAATCTGGGCAACTCCCCCTACAGGCACCGCAACGGCCACGATCCAGTGCAGAATCTCATCGCGGGTACTTGCGGATTGGGCAAGGGAGCCGATTGCGAGCTGCCGCGTGGATCGTGCTACCGGATCTGGAGCCACCTGACCTTCAGACTCAAGGATTTGTTTATCCGTTGCTTTCGCGAAGGCCATGGCAATCCATCGGCCAGACCATCAATCGCAGATTGGCGGGAGGCCCTTTTGCACTATAACCATTGCATTCTAAAAGGGTACGCTGACGCGTCCCTGATTCCCGATCGATCGAAATCCTCCGGCTACCAAGGCAACTCTGAATCCTGACACCCATCTATCCATTGAACCAACCAACACCACTAACCAAGACCACCAACCAAGACACGCCATGAATACCCCAATTGAAATCGAAGCCACCATTGTCAGCCGGCCAATCAACTCTTTAGCCCTGACCTTTGCCGACAATCCTCAACCGCGCTGCCCGGTCGTGTTGCTGCTAGATTGCTCTTCCAGCATGCAGGGATCCCCGATCACCGAACTGGAAGCCGGGGTCGGACAGTTCTACCGCGAAATGGCGTCCGACCCCATCGCTTCGATGTCAATTGAGATCGATGTCATCACCTTCGGTGATAGTGTTAGAAAAATTCGAAGCTTCGAGACCGTCGCTGATACTTTGGCAAAGCCGCTTCCGCATCTGCTTGCCTCGGGCATGACGCCGATGGGCGCGGCGATTCGGCTTGGACTGGACGACGTTCGGCAGCGCCGCGACTACTACAAGCGCCAAGGAGTTTCTGCCTACAAACCCTGGATCGTGTTACTGACCGATGGACAGCCCAACGATGAGTGGCAGACTCCGGCGGCGACAGCCCGCGGCATGGCGAACCGGGGAGAACTCACGTTCATCGGTGTGGGTATTGGCTCCACTGTGGATATGACAACGCTGGGCCAGATCGTTCCACCAGATCCGGGTGCCCATCGCCTCGCCGGTCTCCAGTTCCAGAACTTCTTCCGCTGGCTCAGCGACAGCCTGCGGGTGGTCTCCACCGGTTCCACAGTCCAGCAGCGTGCCATGCCAAACCCCGCCGAATATGAATGGAAACTCTGAAGCTGATTCCGCCCGGAGACGCTGGGCCGGGGCCTCTTGCCACGTTCCCGGAAGTGGTCATTTGGAAAGATCGATCCCGTGCCAGGATCGCGCAGGTGCCTGGGTCTCGCCTCGCCCCTGTCTGATGATCCTGGACGGCCGGGGCAGTGCCCGCCTCAGTCATCTCGGAGCAGCGGCGGCGCTTTGCGCCTTGCGGGCCGCCATCCGCAGATGGGAGGGGGAATTGGCGGCGCTGTTGGATACGCCAAACCATCACCTCGCGGCCATCGGCTGGCAAGGACTCGCGCAACTGCTCTACTATGTTGCGGCCTCGGAGCAATTGAAACTGGGTGCATGGCACGAAACTCAGACGGAAAACTTTGAATTCACCCTCACTCTCGCTATTGTTGGGAGAGCGAGCATTGGCTGGTTGTCAGTGGGTGACAGCCCGCTTGTGGTCTCGCGTCACGGGATCATGGGGTTGGCCGCCCCGCTTGAAGAGGCATCCTTTGCCAATCAGACCACATTTGTCGCCGCCAGTCCCCAGGTTCGCCTGGGACTGCGGGGCGGGGTGCTCCCCTCCGCGGGAGTTGATGCCGTGCTGGCAATGAGCGACGGCACCGCATCCAGGCTATTGCACCTCAAGCAGCAGATACCAGCGGATGCTGTGGCGGACATCGCCAAAGGGCTGGCCTCTGATGCATGGACCGAAGCGTGGCTTCGTGAAATGCTCAAGGAACCCGGCTGGGACAGTGTGACCCGTGATGACAGATCAATCGCGCTGCTGGCCTTGCACTCAGGCACCTCAATGGTGGCAGAGCGTCCGGGAAGCGAACACGTCATCCAAGCAACAATCGCTGACCGGCAACCCCCACCCGAGTCACGAATCATTAAGAGTCGTCTCTTCAAAGCTGCAATTGCCGCCTGCCTACTCATTGGAGCATTGATGGTGATTTCCATGACCGGACAATGGCCAACTGCCAGTCTTGGTGGCGGGATGATGTCCGAAGGAGTGAAGCTCATTCCAGCACAAGCAACCAGACACGAACCGAGCATCCATGCAGACCCGATCAACCTGGATCCTGACTCAGAATCTCCCAGCCCACCTCATCCCCTGACTTACGATTTCCAAAGCCCGATGCCCGTCGACCCGCCATGCTCGACACCTCCATTGTCATCGTCTCCAGAGGGGCCTGACTCGCCGCCTCCCCCTCAATCCAACTTACCCTGCGAGCCAAAGGCTGCACAGGATCCAATGCAGTCGGGATCCGACCATACAACCCATTTTGCAACTGTCCCGCTACCATCCGAGATCCCCGGACATCCAATCATTTGATGCCCACCTAATCTAATACCATATTTCCATTATGAAAACCACCCGCACATCCATCGCAATCATAGGCTGTCTCTTCATCGGCGCAGTTGCCATATCCATCGCTTTCAAACGGCAGACGTCATCTCATTCGACAACCGACACGTCGACGACCGCCACATCAATAATCGACACGGCAACCGCTGATACGGCAACAGCGGTCGCCCGGGCCCGGATCGCCGAGGCATCCTCCCTTTACGCTGCTGCCGAGGCTGACGACATCGCCGCCACTCGCAAAACGATCAACGACATTCTGGCCGCCGCGCGCAAGGAAGTTTCCGGAAAGACGGACGCCGCGACCCAGCCGTTTCGTGGCTTCGGCAATGCCACAAGCTGTGCCGCCATGGGAGCCAAGGACAAACTTTGCGGAGGGCATGAATTGCAGGACCATATTCGCCGTTCACTGGAGCCCGCCACCGGCCTGCTGACTTCGACCCGCGAGAAAATTCTCGTTCAGATTGCGAGTGCCCGGCAGAATTCTATGGCCCGTGTAAACGACTATCGCAAGGAAACGCTCCAATTCGCCCGTGACGCAGGAATGAGTCCAAACGAGCTAGACACTGGACTTCCGGCCATCGGGGAAATGGCAAAGACATTGGATCACTCAGTCGATCAGACGATTTCAGCAGGGATTGGTGTATCCCTCGAGGTGATTTTCATCAGGTCCACCATCACGATTTTGGTGAGTGTCTTGGAACCTGCCATCGCAACCGCGGCCGGTACCGCCGGTGCCGCAGGGACGGCTTGCGTGGCGGACGGGCCATTTCCTATCGGCAAGATCATTGGCGCCACCATTGCCGTGGGTGGCACGGCGTGGACTGCCAAAGAGATCTGGCAAGCCATTGATGAGATCAATCGTCTTCCGGGAAAGATCGAGGGCTTGCTCAACGAGCAAATCGACAGTCTCGACAAAGCCGCCACCGGTGCCATCGACCAACTGGAGGAAGGCTATCGGCCGTTGTTTGCGCCAGTGCTCTGAATGAATGCCCACATACTCTACAAATCCTACTGAACTCTGTCATGAAAACTCATCCGATACTTTTCACGGCTGCGACCGTCATGTTGCTACTAATCCAACAAAGCGCCGATGCGTCGGTCGCGAAACCGGTCGCGGAAGCAATTGAGCAACTCGCAAAACTCGCCGGCCGAGTCCCCGCACAGGGAGCGGCCGAAGCCTTGGAGGTCGCGTGGCGCACCAGCGGCAAGGCCGCCCTCGAAGCCGCCGAGCGCGGTGGACTTGGCTTGACCGAGGCTGCCGCCCGGCACGGCGACGATGTCATCAGGATGGCCGTGCGCGTGCCTGAGGCAGCACCGGTCTTGGCTGCGCGGGCCGGCGAAGTGCTGCCACTGGTCCGCAAGTATGGGGACGACATACTGCGCATTGAGGCAAGAGCACCCGGCTTGGCAGACGATGCGGCAAGAATTTTTCCGGCCACCGGGGACCTGCGCCGACTTGCCGCTTTGCCAGAGAACGATCTGCAGGGAGTCCTCAGCTATGCGTCGCACGCCTCGGACCCGACCGCCGCACGTGCGCTACTTGGGGCAGCGGAGAAGCAGGGTGGCTCCATCCTGACCAAGCTCAATCCCAAACAGATTCTCGCCGGCGGACTCTCAACGGCAATGGTGATCGCCGCCTCTGGAGGGGCGGTTGCGGTCGCTTCATCTCCATCGATCTTGCCACAAATGACCAACGCGGTGCTTGCGAAAGTCGGCACTCCGATAGGCATTGCATCGGGTCTCCTCATTCTGGTGGTCGCTATGCCGCTCGCCCTGCATCTCGCACGTTTCTTCTGGAAATTCTGCCGCCGCCAACGAGCCGAACTCAATCATCCCATCCAATAACCGCCAATCCATCCCTTTATGCCGACGATCTACGTTCGCGATCCAGACACCACCCTTGCCACCGATTCCAGCCATTTCACCCTCCGCAGCAAGGGGCGGAAGATCGGGAGAATTCCACCGACGATGATCGAGCGCTTGATCCTTGAGCCCGGTGTGGAAGTCACCCGCAATGCTCTCGACCGCTTGGGAGCGTTGGGAATTCCTGTTACCTTTCTCGGTCCTGAGGGCAATGTTCGGGCACGCCTCGTTCCACCCTGGCGTGCCGACCCGAAACCCAGGCTCGGCCAGTCCCGTGCATTCTTCGATCCTGCTTTGTCATTGGTTCTCGCAAAGCGTTGGGTCGATGCCAAGCTGGCAAACTCGGTGACGGTAATCCGCCGCTACCTCGCCAATCACTCATCGTCCACTCTCTCCGCCGCATGGAAGGAAATCCAGCACATGCGTGCAAAAGCAGCGGTGGCTCCGGAATTGGCGTCACTGCTCGGCCACGAGGGTGCCGCCGCACGGGTTTACTTTTCCTGCTTCGGTGAAATGCTGCGTGCCCCGTGGGCGACGTTTTCCGGGCGCAACCGCCGGCCACCCAAGGATCCGGTCAACGCGGTGCTTTCCTATTCCTATGGTCTCATCAGCCACCAACTTCATGCTTGTTCGGAAGTTGTTGGACTCGACCCCTACGTCGGCTTCCTGCACGGCGGGGACTATAACCGCCCGGCACTGGCGTTGGACTTGATGGAACCCTTTCGTCCGGTTCTGGGCGATCGCCTCGCGCTGCGCCTCATCAATCTCGGCACCTTGCGCGAGGAACACTTTCACTCCCCGGATGGTCTGCATAACGGAATCCGCATCACCCGCGACGCCCGCCACGCGGTGATCGAATCCTTCGAGCGCTGGGTCCAGGAATGCGACCCGGATATAAATCCAGGGTGGCCTTCGCCGGGTGGTCTGCTTCTTTCCGAGGTCGAGCGCTTCAGCCAGTTGGCCGCCAAGGAACTACTTTGCGATTTCATCCCCTTCTACCTGGATCAGTCCGAAGTGCGGAATTGAACCCATGCCCCGCCCCGGAAATATGCTCCACTTGGTCTCCTATGACATCCCTTCGGATCCGGCCGGTGATCGTCGCCGCGCCCGCCTCGCCCGCAGACTCGAAGGCCTGGGCTTGCGGGTACAACACTCAGTCTTCGAACTCGACATCGATCCGCTCAAGCTGCCTGGGATCTGCCGGACGCTTTGTGAATGCATCGATCCCGAGGTGGACAGTGTCCGCATCTATCCCATCTGCGGTACTTGCAACGCCAAAATCACCATGCTGGGAATCTCCGCTGTCTTGGAACGCGATACCTTGTTTGTCTGGTAAAACCAGTGCTGCAATTGATCCACGGTTACGAATCCCGCAAAGCATTGGAACCCAACCGGTTATAGCTGCCATGCCAGAGCCCTCCCTGCTTCCACCGAAAATGAGCTTGCAACCCGGCACAGGTTACGAAATTCTCTTTCCGTTGTGTTTGATTCTTAGGCACTTGTGAAGCCTACGGTATCTCAACCCATCCCGCCGAAAGGCATTGGTGACCCGCCCGCGCGGTAGCCGAGGCGGGGTGGAGGGGGGTGTATCTCAACCCATCCCGCCGAAAGGCATTGGTGACCGCGGTAGCCGAGGCGGGGTGGAGGGGGGTGTTCGGTATCTCAACCCATCCCGCCGAAAGGCATTGGTGACGGACCGTAGTCCTGGTGTCCCAGTCCATCAGAATCGTATCTCAACCCATCCCGCCGAAAGGCATTGGTGACCGCCGGACACGGCACGCGCTGAATCCATATTGAGCCCGTATCTCAACCCATCCCGCCGAAAGGCATTGGTGACGCCAATACTATCACCGGCCACGTCGCTATCCTCAGTATCTCAACCCATCCCGCCGAAAGGCATTGGTGACCGGCCCGCCAGAGCCGCTGCCAGTTTGTTTTTGCGTATCTCAACCCATCCCGCCGAAAGGCATTGGTGACGCCACCCCTTCGGTTGTTTGTTGTGTTGTTGCCGTAGTATCTCAACCCATCCCGCCGAAAGGCATTGGTGACCCTTGCGAACGCGCCCGTTGGCGTCGGTGGTGGGTATCTCAACCCATCCCGCCGAAAGGCATTGGTGACCTCCAAACCGGGACCGATGCGATGCCGGCGAGGTGTATCTCAACCCATCCCGCCGAAAGGCATTGGTGACACGCGTCCCCGAACGTAACTGTGGCTCGCGCCGCAGGTATCTCAACCCATCCCGCCGAAAGGCATTGGTGACGACCGGGCACCGTGAGCCATCACGGGTTGTAGGGGAGGTATCTCAACCCATCCCGCCGAAAGGCATTGGTGACAACGGAAGCCGCGCGGGAGAAATTGAAAATGTGTATCTCAACCCATCCCGCCGAAAGGCATTGGTGACTCGTGGATGACGTTGAGGTCCTGGTCGACGAAGAGTATCTCAACCCATCCCGCCGAAAGGCATTGGTGACCTCACGCCGGACTTGCGCGCCGCTCGCATGGCGGAGAGTATCTCAACCCATCCCGCCGAAAGGCATTGGTGACCATAAGAAACATGACTCTCTACGATTCCCATTGGGAGTATCTCAACCCATCCCGCCGAAAGGCATTGGTGACCCCCTGTTCGGCCACGACGGCACTGGCCAGCTTGCGTATCTCAACCCATCCCGCCGAAAGGCATTGGTGACGGATCCGATCGAGGGTTTGTCGACCCATGCACTGAGTATCTCAACCCATCCCGCCGAAAGGCATTGGTGACGGGGTGATGAATCCAACGTCGTGCATCGTGACGCCGGTATCTCAACCCATCCCGCCGAAAGGCATTGGTGACGTTGAATCAATCGTTGGGGTATCAATCATTGGTTGGGTATCTCAACCCATCCCGCCGAAAGGCATTGGTGACCCAAAAGTGCCCCGTCCCTTGCGGGGGCGGGGCGTTGTATCTCAACCCATCCCGCCGAAAGGCATTGGTGACCCGGTCCTCGACCATAGTCCGGAGCTCCCGGCTCAGTATCTCAACCCATCCCGCCGAAAGGCATTGGTGACCCTCGGTGGTAGTTTCAGTTGGTTCGTTATTCATGGGTATCTCAACCCATCCCGCCGAAAGGCATTGGTGACCCTGCCGTCAAGTCCTCTGGCCAGATCTCGTCCAGCAGTATCTCAACCCATCCCGCCGAAAGGCATTGGTGACCTGTCGACATGTTGGTTTCCTCCATGTCGAGGGCCAGTATCTCAACCCATCCCGCCGAAAGGCATTGGTGACTAATAGTTGTTGGTGTTGGTTGAAGTCGTACCCAAGTATCTCAACCCATCCCGCCGAAAGGCATTGGTGACAAGGAGCGCGCGGCTCTCGATGCGCGTGCAAAGCGTATCTCAACCCATCCCGCCGAAAGGCATTGGTGACGAATATCAGACCGTGAGCCATCACGGTTTGTAACGTATCTCAACCCATCCCGCCGAAAGGCATTGGTGACCACGGGATCACGATCACCACATAGCCCCCGCCCAGTATCTCAACCCATCCCGCCGAAAGGCATTGGTGACTCGTTTATGCCTTCTTTGTAGAAGTAGGCCGGTACGTATCTCAACCCATCCCGCCGAAAGGCATTGGTGACCACACATATCCGGTTTTTTAGATACAATATGACGTATCTCAACCCATCCCGCCGAAAGGCATTGGTGACGCCCAGTGTACCGGTACCCACACCGGCACCGGGGTATCTCAACCCATCCCGCCGAAAGGCATTGGTGACTTCGGGGGCGCAGTCTGCCCCAATATACTCCGCCAGTATCTCAACCCATCCCGCCGAAAGGCATTGGTGACTTTCAGTTGCTCAGCCACCTTATTGGCGGCGGCTTGTATCTCAACCCATCCCGCCGAAAGGCATTGGTGACGTCGGGATTGTAGCCCCACTCTTCAGTGGAATTGGGGTATCTCAACCCATCCCGCCGAAAGGCATTGGTGACGGGTCCTCGAGGCACTTCCTCTGGTATTCATTCCTGTATCTCAACCCATCCCGCCGAAAGGCATTGGTGACGACAGGGTGATGTAATCAAACGCCCTCCAGCAGGCGGTATCTCAACCCATCCCGCCGAAAGGCATTGGTGACCAGATGATTGTGTGCGGTGTCAGTCTCTGGATCGAAGTATCTCAACCCATCCCGCCGAAAGGCATTGGTGACGCATTCCGTGCAGCGCTCCAGATGGTACCATGCGCGTATCTCAACCCATCCCGCCGAAAGGCATTGGTGACTAACCTCGGCCTTGGTGGCTTTCAGTTGCTCAGCCAGTATCTCAACCCATCCCGCCGAAAGGCATTGGTGACTTCCTCGCGCGGCATCCATTCCGGTCTATCTGACATGTATCTCAACCCATCCCGCCGAAAGGCATTGGTGACCGCTTCGTGCAGGAACATGGCACCCATGCGGGGGAGTATCTCAACCCATCCCGCCGAAAGGCATTGGTGACAAGCACACGGCACGGTATTAGCATGAAAACGATTGGTATCTCAACCCATCCCGCCGAAAGGCATTGGTGACAGGACCTTCTCCGAGGTCCGTTCCATCACGGAGGTATCTCAACCCATCCCGCCGAAAGGCATTGGTGACAGCGGGGCGGGCGCGATGGCCGCCCAGACCCGCCTGTATCTCAACCCATCCCGCCGAAAGGCATTGGTGACCATCGAGGCGGCCTCTTCCCATACTGCCGGCTTCAGTATCTCAACCCATCCCGCCGAAAGGCATTGGTGACACTGCTCGCCCTCGGGATTTAAGACTAACGTACAGGTATCTCAACCCATCCCGCCGAAAGGCATTGGTGACCCAGGCACCAGACCTCCACGGTCATAGGGCATCAGTATCTCAACCCATCCCGCCGAAAGGCATTGGTGACTCAGGTCCGAGGATCACCGTTATGTCGGTCGCCGTATCTCAACCCATCCCGCCGAAAGGCATTGGTGACATTCGCCGCATCCAGGAGCAGGCTCCGCAAACGCTTGTATCTCAACCCATCCCGCCGAAAGGCATTGGTGACCCCACGATGAAGACGAGCGACGAATAGAATAAGCGGTATCTCAACCCATCCCGCCGAAAGGCATTGGTGACCTGTGCCGGGAAACACCGATTGAAACCCGGACAAAGGGTATCTCAACCCATCCCGCCGAAAGGCATTGGTGACCGGCCTCCCACAGCTTTAGTCGGCTGTGATCGCTGTATCTCAACCCATCCCGCCGAAAGGCATTGGTGACGACCGCGCCCTTCTCAACCTGTTTGATGTAAACCGGTATCTCAACCCATCCCGCCGAAAGGCATTGGTGACGTAGCATGCAAGCCGCCCACTTCCAGGTCGAGGCGTATCTCAACCCATCCCGCCGAAAGGCATTGGTGACGCATGCAAGCCGCCCACTTCCAGGTCGAGGCATCAGTATCTCAACCCATCCCGCCGAAAGGCATTGGTGACCTGATGTGCGCCATCTGCTCCACCGTGCGCGCCTCGTATCTCAACCCATCCCGCCGAAAGGCATTGGTGACCTTGAAATCCTCCAGCCAGGCGTGCCGGAGGTTATCGTATCTCAACCCATCCCGCCGAAAGGCATTGGTGACTCTGTGGGTCGGCCTTTGTGCCAATCCGTCATCAGGTATCTCAACCCATCCCGCCGAAAGGCATTGGTGACTCTGCGTGAGAGACACCACTGTGGGTGCCTAGTACTAAGTATCTCAACCCATCCCGCCGAAAGGCATTGGTGACAGCAAAACTGTTGCGGAGCCCACTCAGCGACCTGAGGTATCTCAACCCATCCCGCCGAAAGGCATTGGTGACAGGCCGCAGGTGATGTAGTCCGTAGCCCCCTGCAAGTATCTCAACCCATCCCGCCGAAAGGCATTGGTGACGACGACGACTTCACCGCTACGGGCGTCCCCATTGGTATCTCAACCCATCCCGCCGAAAGGCATTGGTGACGGCTCGTCCGTGATGGTCTTCCAAAACTCCCCGCAGTCCTGATTGGAAGGCCTCCCTGCCGAAAGGCACTGGTGAAGCGAGGACATGCTTGATGTAGACAGTGTCCTTTTCTAGGTGTCCTATCTGGACTCCCGGCCGAAAGGCATTGGCGATACGCGATACCATCCGCAGTTCCAGAACCATGCGTTACCGGGTCCCAATCGGACTCACCGCCGAAAGGCATTGGTGACGAATAAACAACGTCGAACTTTTCAAGTTGGTGGCTCATCTCCTAATCCGCCTCGCTGCCGAAAGGCATTGGTGACGCCACTTCCCAGCCCTTGCCTACTTCATCTGTTAGATGTGTCCTAATCGGACTCGCTGCCCGAAAGGCATTTGGATAAAAAAGATGGTCGCGTGCGTGCTGGCAGCCACATATTCCCCGGAACTCCAAAGACGATGCTCCGGGGAGCGATTTCGGCGTCTATCAGACTCTGCTGCTTCCTGTCCTGATTCGGCATGGCTCAAGCGCCGCTTCCGAGCCGTCAACGGATCGCCTGCCATCCACAGCTAAAAAAAGACACCGGTGTCATCCCCCGTGCGCCCGCCGCCAAGGTTGCCGCCACGAAGCTTGGAAGGCTCAATGGCGGCCCTTGCGGGGTTCGGATTGCAGGTGTCTGGCGGAGGGCTGAGCCAATGGTGATGCCGTCAATACACCGGGTCTAAGCTAACATAAAGCGGTCAGCCGCATTTTGCGTCCGCCGCAACCTCCCCGGAACCCTAAGATCGGCGGAGTTCCGGGGAGATGACTTCAGCGGCGCTCCGGCCTCGCCGCCTCGCATGCTCCGCTGGCCTCGCACAGATGCAGGTGCCGCTCGCGGGTCTGGCGCAAATCGCTTTCCCAGCCCGGCCGCAGGCCATCAAGCAGGCGGCGAATTACGTCGAGGCCAAAGAACTCGACCAAGTCATTGGCAATTCTTCGCCGGAGGTTCATGGCAGCGCTGTCCTTGAGGCCACAGCGCTTGCCGGCTTCCCTCATGGTTCCGCCTTCCACGAGCACCAGAATGGCGGTGCGGTGGCGTGGCGGGTGCATGGCGAGGAATGATTGCCAATCCAGGTTGCGCGCCGCCTCCTCCGAGGGATCCGATTCCTGACCATGGAAGTCGAAGCGTGCGATGACGTCGTGCAGGCTGCCGGGTTCGCCGGTTTCCAACTCAATCTCCTCGTCGAGCGATTCATGCCGCGCCCTGCCATCAATCTGACAGCCGGCAGACATCGCATCTGTCCGCCCGCTATAATGGCTGCGGCGACCGCTGCGGACGGCCCTGGCGGCGTAATACGCGACGTTGCCGGCCGTGAATTTCTGCCCGGTTTTCTCAGCGCTATCCATCATCCTGGCAGCGATCAAGGTGGAGTCCTGGACAATTTCATCCAGGTCCTCGCTGCCGATTTTTGGAATCGAGCGAGCGACGCTGCGCAGGCGGGGCACCACCTGCTCTACTAACATTTCTCCCATCATGGGGCTCATCTTTTTGGTTCCTTTCGTTTCGTTGTTGAAAGGCGACCGCATGACGTCGGCCCCACCCGGGACCGGCCGCGGGTGGCGGTCGCCAGGGTGGGTTCCGGACAACCGCCATCGGCAGGCCGGGGAAAGTGGGGGAAAGGAAGCGCCCG
>Ga0118677_10011990_pt1 | contig 12839 bp, 12 predicted proteins | sample AliMusrvi5mmetaG_FD_86154 | JGI IMG/M metagenome (GOLD analysis project Ga0118677, IMG submission 86154)
CGCCGGACCAACGCCATTGCCACCGGTCACCCCGGTCGCGACGGGCTTGAACAACCCGCGCGGCCTGACCATCGGCCCCGACGGCAGTCTGTATGTCGCGGAAGCCGGCCTGGGTGCCGGTGACGGTCACGGCGGCTTCGCGGTGGGCGTCGGTTTCACTGGGGCGATCAGCGAAATCCGCAACCTGCGCGCGGCGCACCCGACGCTCCGGCGCGTGGTGACGGACCTGGCCTCCTCCGGCGACACCACCAATGGACCGCCTGAAGTCGTGGGCCCGGACGGGGTTTCGTTTCTGTGCGACGAAGGGCTTTACGTCATCATGGCCGAGTCGGTCTCGGGCATCCTCGCCGGCGACCCTGCGCTCAATCCCGATGCGGTGGGCCAGTTTGGTCACCTGTTGAAATTGGATCTGCACCCGCCGCGGGACGGGCGCAAGGACGCCAGCGGCCTTGATTCAGCGTGGACCGCCATTGCCGATGTGGGCGATTTCAACTATGGCTGGACCGGAGCACATCGGACCGACCCGTGGGCTCCGACGGGTCAGTTTCCCGACGCCAACCCGTATGCGGTGCTCGCGCTGTGCGGCCATCAGTATGTGGTGGATGCCGGCGCCAACACCTTGAACGAAGTACGGGCAGACGGCATCGTCCGGATCGTGGCCTACTTTCCCAACCCGACGCTCGGTGGTGTCCCTATCAGCGATTCCGTGCCGACCTGTCTTGCCAAAGGCCCGGATGGATCCATCTATGTCGGCACCCTGGCCTTTGGTGCCAACGCCGCGGGCGGCGGCGGCGGACAATCCGTCATCTATCGGGTCGACCCGGCCTCGCCCACACCTGCCGTATGGGCGACCGGGCTCAATCCGATCACCGGTTGCGGGTTCGGGCGGGACAAGGCATTCTATGTCACGGAATACACCACCGCCTTCCCCACCAGCGACCTCGGCGATGTGGTGCGCATCGCGCTAAACCCTGACGGCAGCGCTGGCACACGCACGCTTCTGGGGACTGGAGCGCTGCATAGTCCCAACGGCTTCGCCTGCGGTCTGGATGGCTCAATCTACGTGTCCAACCACAGCACTTCCACCGCCGTTGACCCGACACCCGGAGAAGTGGTGCGGGTCAACCACTGACCCGCACCGGCCCGGCCCAACGCCTGCCAAGCCCGATGACGCTTCACGGACCCGTTTGATTTCGCGTTGCTTTTGAATGCCGCAGCAGGCTGCGGGCAAGACGGCGGCAGTAGGCTGCACGCAGTCCGCGGACGCGTGGTGGCTCTGCCCGCGGTAAATCAACCCGTCAGCGCGGAGGGGCGGCACCCTTGAGCTTGGCGATGGCTTCCTCAAGACGGCGCCGCGCGCTTGCTAGATCAGCGGTGAGCGCGCGGATGCGTTCATCGCGTTGGGTCACGGCGCGCCGCCAGGTTGTGAGTTGCTCGTCGAGGATTGCGAGCTGGGATTCAAGGGTTGCCACCTCGATTTCGAGCTCAGCGTTCTGACTGTCGCGTTCCGCCAGCAGCTTACCGCGGTGTGCCGCCGCCTGTTGCAGCGACTCGATGGATTCCTTGAGCATGGCTTGCTCACGCTCCAACACCTCCGCCCGTTCGCGCGCCGCGGCGTGCTGGTCGCGCGCAGCGACCAGGCTGACCTTCAACTCCTGGATGCGCCCATCCAAACGCCGCTCCTTGTGCCACTGCAGGATCAACAGCAGGCCCAGTACCGCGCAGCCCGCCGCATTCATCAGCGTCAGGGCGCGCCCGTTCACCGGCTCGCCTCCTTGTTCTCAAAGCCAACCTTTTCGATTCCCGCCGCGCGCACCGCGTCGAGCACCGCCATCATTTGTTTGTAGCGCGCCTCCTGATCGGCGGAAATCAACACCCGCGCCTCGGCGGGAAGTTTCTCGCGTTTGAGGCGCGCCGTGATTTCCGAGGGCGTGACCACTTGCGAATCCCAGGTGATGACGCCGTGGGCATCGACCGCAATTTGCACCGGCGGCGTCTTGCTCTCCGCCACACCCGTGCCCGCCTCCGGCAACCGCAGCGGTACGCGCTGCAGCTGGGTCATGCTCAAACTCACCAGCATGAATGCCGCGAGCAGAAAGAACATGATGTCGATCAGGGGCACCACCTCGATGCGGGCTTCATCGCCCTCATCATCGCTCGAACGGCTGTGGAGTTTGACGGGCATCGGTGTCTATCTAGGTTGGCGCAAGGCCGCGGCAAAGGCCTCCAAATCGTACCCATGCTCCTTGGCCGATTTGACCAACAACTCCGAATGATTGATCCAGCGCTCCAACGAGCCGCGCAACACCGCCACGCGCTTGCGGAAAAAGTTATACGGCAGCAGGCAGCAAATTGCGATGGCAATGCCACAGGCGGTGGCAATCAGGGCCTCCGCAATCCCGCCGGATACCTTCGCCGCCGCCAATTGCTCAGCGCCCACAAAGGAGAATGAACGCATGATGCCAATGACGGTTCCGAACAACCCGAGCAACGGTGCCAAGGTGATCAGAGTGCTCAGGACCCACATGCGGGCCTCGGATTTTTCGATGAGGTGGGTGGCATGCAATTGCATGGCGGCGAGCATCGAGGTGTGGGCATGGGTCATGCCTTCGCGCAGGTTGAGCAAATACGGATCGCGGGTATTCTCGCCGAGTTGCCAGGCCGCGGCGAAGTCACCGATGCCGAGCGCCTCGCGGGCCCGCTGCTGATCGGCGTAACGCATGTGGCTTTGCAGGCGCAGCCACCAGAGCACCCGGTCCAACAAGACACAGACGGCCAGAAATGAGGTGGCGACAATGGGCCACATGACCCACCCCCCTTTGAAAAATGTTTCGATGACGATGTTGGCGAGCACGGAATGGGTTATTTCAGTTGGAACACGATCGGGCGCTGGAGTTTCATGACGCTGCCGGGTGGAAATTTCCAGCGGCGCACGGTGCGCACCGCCTCATTATTGAGCAACGGCCACGGCGACGGGTCCTTGGCGTAGGCGGAAAGCACCTGCCCGTCGGCGCCGACCATGAACTCGATAAGCACGGTACCGGTCTGCCCCTTGCTGCGGGCCTCCGCGGGATAGCTGGGCGGCGGCATGAGGCCTGAGGCCAGGCGGGCGGCAGCCGAGCCAGCGCCTGCAGCGCCGCTGTCGGCCGCAGTCGAACGGGTGCTGGGCGTCCCCTCGCGCCGCGCCGCCGGGTGGGCTGACCGATTCGTTGGTGCCGCTGTCGGCATCGGTGCGGAGGGTCTTGCGGCGAACTCCGGCAACTCCGGCAAGGGCGGAAAGTCGGTCATTTCAGGCAGTTCCGGTGGTGCGGAAAACTCTTCGGGCGCACCCGCTGGCGGCATTTGCGCCACCGCAGCGGCTGGCTCGGCGGCTGCCTCGGGTGCCGTCGGCGCACCGAGTGAAATCTCAGGCAGGGGCAACACCGCAGCCGTTTCGCCGGCCCGCGACGATTTGGGTTCGGCGTGCCAGATGGGCATCACCCAAGCCACCACGTCCAGCCCCGTCAGGCTCAACCAGATGGCAAGTGTGGCGATGTTGATTGCGTAAACCAAGGAACTCATGGGGCAGCGGACGCCGCAATCTGCCAAATCCGCCACCCGATGACAACCCCTGAGCCAAAAATCCGAGGAGTCCCCACCGTGCGCCGTGCGGTTCCACGCCATCGCAGCAGCCGAATCGAATTCGCCCCTCACCCGCTAGGGAATCCAGCCGCACAGTTGGCCGCCCGTTACTAACAGATATGCGCTGCCGCCCGCGGCGGGCAGGGTCAGCACCCAGGCCCACAGGATGCGTTCGACCAACGAGAAGTTGAGGGCATTGAAGCGCTTGGCGCAGCCCACGCCCATGATGGCGGTGGTGATGCATTGGGTGGTGGAAACGGTCATGCCAAAGTAACCGGCGACTGCCAGCAAGGTGGCCGCGGTGGTCTCCGCGACAAACCCGTGTACCGGTTGGAGTTTGACCATCTTGTGGCCGAGGGTGCGGATGATGCGCCAACCGCCCGAGGCGGTGCCGGCAGCCATGGTCAGCGAACAGAGGACCTTGATCCAAATCGGCACATCAGGCGACAAGTCGTGGACCTTGCCGGCGGCCGCCACCAGCGGGTCCTTTGCCGCCACTGCGGCAGCTTGCATTTCCGCACTGAGCATCTGCCGCCAATCGGCGGGGTGATCGGCCACGAGCCTGCCGATGACCGGCAGCTTGGGAAGCAGCCGGGCGTTTTCCTCGGCCACGACGGCTTGGTGCACCGCGGCAGCATGCGCGTCGAGGCGGGGGCGGCAGCCGGCTCGTCGGTCGCCGCGTAGGCACTCGCCGAAAGGGTTAAAAAGGCTTCCTTGAATTCGCCGCAACGCAAGCGGTCGGCCTCCTTTTCCAACACGCCCGCCGCCTGCAGTCGCTGCTGCGGCGTGGTTTCGGGATTGCGAGCGGCGAACTGAGCATCGGAATGACCACCTTGTGCAACACTCCCTCCATCACCACCTGGCCATCCTTGACCTTGCGCACCGACCAGATAATGGCATTACAATCCCCGTGGGACCTGGCAAAGGTGGCACCGCAAAGTCCGCCGACCAAGGCATGGGTGGAACTGGAGGGCAGACTAAACCACCAAGTGAGCAAATTCCAGATGATCCCGCCTAACAGCGCGATGATGATCACCAGGAATATGATCGAGAGACTCATGCGGGGCTGCCAGTTACGGAATCCAGCCGCAGCACTGGCCGCCCTTGACTAACAAATATGCCACGCCCCCGGCGGCGGGCAGGGTGAGGATCCAGGCCCAAATGATCCGCTCGACCAGTGAGAGCTTGAGGGCGTTGAAGCGCCTGGCGCAGCCCACGCCCATGATGGAGGTGGTGATGCTGTGAGTGGTGGAAACGGTCATGCCGAGGTAGCCGGTGACGGCTAACAAGGTGGCGGCGGTGGTCTCCGCGGCAAATCCATGCACGGGTTGGAGTTTGACCAGTTTATGGCCGAGGGTGCGGATGATGCGCCAACCGCCCGCGGCGGTGCCCGCAGCCATCGTCAGCGAGCACAGCACCTTGATCCACACCGGCACATCGGGGGCCAGGTCGTGGACTTTGCCGGCCGCCACCACCAGCGGCGGCTTGCCGGCGGCTGCGGCGGCCTGCATCTCAGTGGTTAGGGTTTGCTGCCAGTCGGTGTGCTTGCCCGCCGCCAACGGCCCGAGCAGCGGCAACTTGGGAAACCAACGGGCTTGTTCCGCGGCAAGCACGGCGTGGTGCGCCGCAAGCGCCAGGGCCGCGCATCGGTGTGCGCCGTCCGCGTCGTCGGCCGCCGCATAGGTCTTGGCCGCCAGGGTCAGAAATGCTTCCTTGAATTCGCCGGGCGGCACCCGCTCGCCTTCGGTTTCCAACACTGCGGCCGCTTCCAACCATTGTTGCGGGGTGGCTTGGGCATCTTGCACCCGTTTGATGCTGGTTTCGGCGGCTTGCGACTTGTCCATGCGCAGAAACCCGAGCCACTCGGGCATCCCGGCAAAGGTGCCGGTGGCGGTGGCGGTGACCAGCGCGAGGGTGATGACGCCCATGGTTTTCTGGGCGTCGGCCAAACCGTGGGCAAAGCCCATGTAACTGGCACTGAAAATCTGCGCCTTGCCAAAAAACCGGTTCACAAAGCGTGGCTTGGCATTGCGCAACAACGCATAGAGCAAGCCCATGATGAGCCAGCCGCCGATAAAGCCGATCAGCGGCGAGCTGATCATCGGATAGACCACCTTCGGCAACACCCCTTCCATCACCAGCTTGCCATCCTTGAGCTTTTCCACCGACCAAATAATCGCCCCCCATTTGCCATGGGAACTGGCCACCGCCGCACCGCATAAGCCACCCACCAAAGCATGAGTGGAACTGGACGGCAGGCCCAACAACCAGGTGAGCAGGTTCCAGGCGATTGCCCCTAACAAGGCGCACACGATCACCTGCGGCGAGATGAACTGTGAATCGACCAGGCCCGACGACACGGTCTTGGCCACCGCGTGGCCGGCCAGCGCGCCGACGAGGTTGGTGGTGGCGGCCATCAGGATGGCCTGGCGCGGGGTAAGCACCTTGGTGCCGACCACCGTGGCAATCGAATTGGCGGTGTCGTGAAAGCCGTTGATATATTCAAAGGCCAAGGCGATGAAAATCACCAGGAATATGATCGAGAAACTCATGCGGGGCCGGCGTCAGGAGTTTTTCAAGACGATTTGCGAGATGACGTTGCCCGCGTCGCGACAGCGGTCGATGACTTTCTCTAGCAAATCGTACAGATCCCTCATGGCCATGCCCTGGAGCGGCTCGATGGCCCCCGAATAGATCTCCTTCAAGTGCCCGAGGACCAATTGATCGGCGCGGCCCTCGAGTTCCTGCATCTTGTCGTTTTCGGCTTTGACATCCTCGAGCCTGGGGCTCTTCGCCAGCATGTCGACCATCCTCACCACCACCAAGGCCGCTTCCTGGGCAATCGCCATTTGCGGGGCAAAATTGTCCGCCTGCACCAGATGATGCATGATGGCGTAGCGCTCGCCGAATTTCTCGACGGTCTTGGGAATCCGATAGAGGGCCTTGGACAACGCCTCGATGTCTTCGCGGTCGAGGGTGGTGACGAACACCTTGACGAGTTCCTCGCCGATGGTCTCGGCGTTTTTTTTCTCATTGCGGCGGGCCACGGCCAACTCGGCGAGCGAGACATTGCCGCCGTGGGATTCGTTGAGCAGGCGTGCCAGCGCCTCGATGCTCTGGTGCGCCGATTTGGCGCTGGTGGCAAGAAGTTCAAAGAAGCGGTCCGATTTTCCAAAGAGTTTTGCTAGGGAGATCACCGGCGCAACCTGACAAGTCCGCAGTCCGCTGGCAACACTTTTTCAGTGTGCCGCCTCCCATGCGGCGTCGGCGTCGGCGAAATAGCGAACGCGCACTTTCTTATATTCCTTGGAGGAATAGAGCGCCTGCCAGTCGGTTAGCCCGGTGGCGTCGGCGATGGCGGCGAGAGTCTGCTCGCATTCCGCCTCACTCTTGCCGTGGACCATGGTGAACAGATTGTAGGGCCAATCCGGGTAGCTGGGGCGCTCATAGCAGTGGCTCACCGCACGGAAGCCGGCCATCAGCGCGCCGAGCCGTTCGAGCGCGGCAGCATCGCCCTGGGGGCCGGCCCACACGCCCATGGCGTTGGCCCCGAAGCCGGCTTTGCGGTGGTGCAGCACGGCGGCAAACCGACGCATCCGGCCGCTGGCGAGGAATGCGTCGTGCATGTGCTGCAATTGCTCAAACGGCAGGCCCAACTCGGCCGCCAGGTCGACAAAGGGCGTGGGTGTGATGGCCAAGTCCCGTTGCAAGGCCCGCACAAAGGCAATTTCCCCGCCGCTGAGGACTTGGGTCGCGCTGCGGTTTTTCTCACTGTAGGCCGGGGCGGCCTGGTCATCCGGCCGGGCGTCGCCCTCGACGTCGAAGCGCACGCCGATTTTATGCAGCTTCAGGGTGGGCAACACGCGGGTGCTCAACGAGCCGGACTCGCGGTGCAACACGTCCACGGTTTTTTCCAGGCCGAGCTGACTGGTCGGCGGGATGGCGATGGTGTACCACAGGTTGAACTCGTGGTTGCGCAAATAGTTATGGCTCACGCCAGGATGGGCGGAAATGATGGCGGCCGCCTCGTCAACCCGCTCCGGGGCGACCTTGGCGGCCACCAAGCTGGATGCGTAGCCGAGGCTGCGGGTGTCGAAAATCGCGCTGATCTGGCGGATCACCCGCTCGCTCTTGAGGCGGCTGATGCTGGCGAGCGTAGCGGCTTCGTCCAAGCCACAGCGCGCACCCAAGTCGGCAAACGGGTGGGTGCTGAACGGCACGGCTTCCTGCAGCATGCCCAGCAGGGCGGCATCGTGGGGGTGGGTGAAAGCGGTCATGGGGAGGCGCAATACAAGGAACCCGCGCGCCGTTGAAAAGCAAAATCTCCCGCCGCCGCGTCCAACCCGGTGATCGGCCCCTAGCCAGCGGGCCAATCCAGCGGCGCCTCAGCGACTTGTTCCCCGGCAACTTCCGCCACCAAGCAATGCCTCCGCAGCAGGACGTCGCGCCTAGGAGTCCCCGCCGATGTGCTCCAAAGCATTGAAGTAGCTGCTGTAAAAACTCCAGATGCCCCAGGCCACGAACAGCAGGATCGAGCCATAGAGGATGGTCGTGAGCACGCTGGCCAAGGTGGCGGCGGCGCGCGCTGCATCGGTTTGAAAAACCCCCGACCAGCGTTCCAGATCCTTGTCCAACGTGCCGGACTGCTCGGCGGTGGCATAAGACCGGGCAAAGGCCTTGGGAAAGGCCGGGGTGGCGAGCATCACCGGGCCGAGGAGCTGGCCCTCACGGGCCGCCTGCGCCAGCGCGCGGCCCGCCTCGCCCAGCGCGCCATGGTGGGCGGCGCTGGCGGCGGAAGTGACGGTTTCGACCATCGACAAGCCGGCGAGCATGCCCATGTGATAAACCTTGGTGAAGCGGGCCATGGCCAAATTGCCGCGGGCGCGGTTGAGCCATGGGATGCAATTGAGCAGACGCTCGAGCCGCGCGTGGCGCGGCGCGGCAGCGAGCACCGCCCGCACCACCATGGCCAGGATGAACCCCACCGCATACACCACCAGCAAGGTCAGCAGCAAGCGCGCCCCGGGCGACATCCCCCCGCCGTTGGCCCCGGTCAGGGGCGGTGGTATCACCGTGACCAAAATGCCCAGGTGGAGCACGAAAATCGGATAAATCAGGCGCTTCAGCGCATCCGCCCGCACCGCCGCCAACATGTCGAAGTAATCCGCCAGATGCTGGAAGGCCGCGGCCAGGCGGCCACCGCGCTCGCCCGCGCTGATCATGCTGCGTTCCAGCGCCGAGACGCACGCCGCGGAGTCGCCAAACGCCGCGGTGATGGTGCGACCGGCGTCCAGGCCTTGATTGACCGCGCCCAGAATGGCCGCCTGCGCCCGCGGCAAGCGGGTGTCCAACATGGCCTGCGCCGCCTGGCGGATGCCAAAACCCGCCTCCAGCAGTTTCGCCAACTCGGTGTAAAATCGATGCTTCTGGGTTGCACTCATGCCTCGCTCAGGAAGATACACTGCCCCCCCCTGCCACCAAGCAACAATTGAATATTCCGCTTGCCCGATGCTGCATCAGGGTCGATTTTCCCCTCGCCCGTGAATGTTGCCTTAGCCTCTAGCTTCCACTCCAGCCATCCCGCTCGAGCTGCCTTGGATTGGCTGGCGCAGGCCGCGCGCCGCTTGTCCCGCGCCAGCTTGTGGCTGGCTGTTCCCGCGTGGCTGGGGTTGGGTGGGCTGGCGCCGCGTGCGCTGGCAGCCGCGCTGCCGGCGGATTATGTCGCCGGCGAGGCGCTGGTTATTTTCAAACCGGGCACCAGCGAGGCCGTAGCCAACCAAGCCACCACCCGCCACCGCTTAATCTCGGTGAGAAAATTTCCGGCAATCTCGCTCGAACGGCAACGCGTCCACTGCCATGTCCGCTCCGCGACGCAAACCACCGCCGAACTCATTGCGGAGTTGCAACTAGACTCCGACGTGGAGCTCGCCGAGCCCAACTTCCTGCGCTACCTCACCGCCATGGCAGCCCCCAATGATCCGAGTTTTCCCAACCTCTGGGCATTGCACAACACCGGCCAAACGGTCAACGGCACCCTTGGCACGGCGGGCGCGGACATCGGGTTTCTCGACGCCTGGGGCCTGGCCAAACCCAACCCCGCTGAAATCGTCGTCGCGGTGATCGACTCCGGCATGGACCTGACCCATCCGGACCTGGTGGCCAACCTCTGGACCAATCCAGGTGAGGTCGCCGGCGATGGGGCGGACAATGATGGCAATGGCTACGTGGACGACGTGCACGGCTACGATTTCGTCAGCGGCGATATGGATCCGACCGATTCGGGTCTGCACGGCACCCATGTGTCCGGCATCATTGCCGCCGTTGCCAACAACAGTGTGGGCGTCACCGGCACCGAGTTTCAGGCCCGCCTGATGCCACTCAAGGTCTCCACCGACGGCTCCTCCATCGATACCGCCGCTACCATCGCCGCACTCGATTACGTCGTGATGATGAAAGAACGCGGCGTCAACATTGTGGCCGTCAACGCGTCTTACGGCGGCGGCAGCGCCTCCACCTCGGAGAGCAACGCCATCCAAGCCGCGGGCAATGTCGGCGTCGTCTTCTGCGCCGCCGCAGGCAACAACGGCACCGACAACACCACCAGCCCGACCTATCCGGCAAACTACCGCCTCCCGAACATGATTGTGGTTGCCGCCAGCGATGCCTCTGACAAACTCGCCGCGTTCTCCGACTATGGCAGCAAAGTGGATCTGGCAGCGCCGGGCACCGACATCTACTCAACCACCCCCACCTGGTTAGGTACCATCACCTCCACGGTGAGCGGGCCCGCCACGAGTTATGCCGCCGCACCGCTCACCTATTCCGGGTTCACCGCGGGCGTCAGCGGCACGCTCTATGCTTGCGGACTGGGCAACCCCGGGGACTTTCCCGCCGGGGTCAAGGACAACATCGCCCTGATCCAACGCGGCACGCTCACCTTTGCCGCTAAAGTGACCAATGCGATGAAAGCCGGCGCGGTGGCCGCCATCGTCTATAACAACACCACCGGATCCATCAATGGAACCCTCGGCACCGGCATCCCCACCGCCACCTCCGGCAACTGGATCCCGGCCCTGGCGATTAGCCAGGCCGACGGCCAATCCCTGCAAGCCACCCTGCCCACCACCATCACCCTGACCAACCTCGCCAGCCCCTCCACCATCTACGCCTATGAGGACGGCACTTCCATGGCCACCCCCTATGTGACCGGTGCCGTGGCTTTCGCCGCGCGCAATTTCCCCGCCGAATCCGCCGTCCAACGCATTGCCCGCATCCTCAACCACGTCACCCCGCTGAGCGCTCTCGCCGGCAAAGTGGCCAGTGGCGGGCGGCTCAACCTGGCCCGCATCGTCGACACCGACGCCAACGGCCTGCCAGATTGGTGGGAACTCGAGTATTTCGGCAGCATCGGCGTCAACCCCGCCGCCGACCCGGATGGGGACGGCTTCCCCAATCTGGAGGAATACCTCGTCGGCACCCAGCCCACCGTAGCTGATCCGCTGGCCATCTACCAAACCGAGATTGTGCAAAATGGTGCCAACCAGGACTTCCGCATCAGCTTTCCCACGGCCGTGGGCACCACCTATCGGGTTGAGCGGTCCGATTCCCTTGGCGCGGGCAGCTGGGTCCAGCTTGGCAGCAATGTGGCCGGCACCGGCAATCCCGCCAGCGTGACGGATAGCGCCGCGGTGACGCTGCATCCGAAGCGCTTCTATCGGGTGCTCAGCCTCTAGCCGTGGGCGCCTGGCGGTTGCCCTGGGTGACGGATTGTGGTGGATTTCTCGGGCCAACGGGCGGATGCTGGGGGTGTGCAGACCACCCTCGGCATTGTGGTGCGGCTCACCCGCCTAACCGATACGAGCCTCATTGTCCATTGGTTCACCCAGGATCACGGCCTGATGAAGACGGTGGTAAAGGGGGCGCGCCGCCCCAGCAGCCCGTTTGCGGGCAAACTGGACCTGTTTTTCGGCGGGGAAATTGGGGTGCAGCGCGCCCGCCGCGGGGAGCTGCACGTGTTGCGAGAGGTGGCGATTGACGCCTGGCGCGACGGCTTGCGCCGCCACTACAGTTCGACGCTGTTGGCGGCCTATTTCTGCCAACTGCTCGAACTCGCCGTGGAGCCCGAGCATCCCGAACCATTGCTCTACGGGCTGTTGCAGCGCGCCCTCGATCATGTCGCGGGGGCTGCCGCGAGCCTGCGCGCGCTGCGCCATTTCGAGGCCGAACTGGCCCGCCTGCTCGGCGTGGCTCACCACCAGCGGGCGGCCGAACTTTGCCTGCAAGACGCGCTGGGCTCGCTGCCAGCCTCCCGCAGCGGCCTCCTCGAGCAACTTTGCGCAGCCGAGAGTTTTGGCTCGCCAAAACCGCGCATCGTCTGATAAAGCCCTTGCAGACCCAATCCCATGGACTCCCCCACCACCAACCTGATCACCATCCTCCGCGAACGACTCAAGGCGCTGCGTGCTGCCGGCGACCTCCAGGAAGCGCTCCACGCCGCCAACGCCGCGGTCGAGAAAACCCAACAAACCCTCGGCCAGGATCTCGACAGCATCGATGCGTTTGCCGACGCGCTGGAAATCCGCGGCGATATTCTACGCGAAATCGCCAACCACGAGGCCGCCCGCGATGACTACCGCCAGGCGATCGATCAACTGGAGGGGCGCCCGGACCGGCTGGCCCAGATCGGCCGCCTGCATGCCTCTTTGGGCGCGGTGCATGATACCCTTGGCAACACGGCGCGCGCCGCCGAGCACTGGCGCGAATCGATGAATTGCTTTGAGCGCCACGAGCCGCCCTTGCTGTTGGATGTGGCGGCGCTTGCCAACAATCTGGGCTTTCTGGCAAAAGCATCCAACGATCTGGATGCCGCCGAGTCGTATTTTCTCAAGGCGTTGGAAATCCTGCACGAACAACTCGGCCAGGACCATGAGGAGACCGCCGCGGTTTCTAACAACCTGGGCGCGCTCTATCTGGCCGCCAAGTACCACGAGCAGGCCCGCGAAATGCACATGATGGCATTGGACACCCGCCGCAAACTCTTCGGCGACGAGCATCCCGACACCGCCCAATCCCATAACAACCTCGCCCTCGCCTTGCTGGAAACCGGCGATCGCTCATGGGCCCGCCGCCATTTCGAAAAATCCCTTGCCGGCTATGAGGCGCTGGGTCCGGATTACGCCGACGACCTGGAGGCGGTGGCCTCAAACTCTTGCGACTTC
>Ga0118677_10011992_pt1 | contig 12839 bp, 12 predicted proteins | sample AliMusrvi5mmetaG_FD_86154 | JGI IMG/M metagenome (GOLD analysis project Ga0118677, IMG submission 86154)
GGCTTTGGGGCGTCAGTGGTCTTTGGGGCGTCAGTGGGCTTTGGGGCATCTGTCGCCTTGGGAGCGGCTGTAGCTGCGGGTGCGGTTGTCGCCACGGGCGCAGACGTCGGCGCTGCCGGGCTACCACAGGCGGCTAACAACATCATAGACAATGTTGTGCCTGCAAACAGAATATTCTTAAACTTGGACATGTGTTCTTCTTCTCTCCTCTAATGTAGAAAATAGACTTTGAAAGCATGCATTGGATTTGCGACGTGGCTTTCTCATTCTCCAACACAAAGCTTAGACAAACATTATAAAGTCAACCCGAAAACGTCAACCAATAATGGATGGGTTTTCCCGGTGATTTAATTCCCTCTTGGGCGGTCACCTCCTCAGCAGTCCCACGTGGCGATCAGTGCGTCTCAGCACCGATGTGAGCAAGTTATTAGTGACGCCGCGATACTAACACATTCAAAAGAACTGGTCAAGGCTTGCGCCCTCCCCGTGATTTACTGACCCTGTTCTCAGGCGAGGTTAATGTGACAGCGTCATCGTTAATCCATTCGTGTCATGACATCGCGCCTTGGCCTGCATTGCATACACCCACGGCGCCTGTAGAGGAAGTAAATACAACATGATGAACTATCGCAAATGGGTTGCCAGTGCTATCATTCTGGCAACGCTTTCCACGGCTTGCACCGTAGGCTTTCAACGGCCTTCCAGCGACGTTCTCAATAGTGGATCGATTGCCCTGACATCAGGCGAATCCTCCCAGCCGGTTCGTTTCACCGCTCAGTCGGCAGCAGTTGCCACCCCCACCGCGTTACCCATCAATGAACGTCTTCTGGTCGACGAGGAAGACAAATTGCGGGAAAACATCTACCAGCGCGTTAACCCGAGCGTCGTCTATATCGAGGTCACCGAGCAGCAGACGACTCGGCGCCGCGGAACAATCACCGTCAGCGCTTCGGCTTCTGGTTTTGTCATCGACAAGCAGGGGCACATCGTCACGAACGACCATGTGGTGGCGCAGGCGACCGATGTCAAAGTCACTTTCTCAGATGGCACAACGGCGCAGGCCACAGTGCTGAAAGAAGATGCGACGAATGACCTGGCTGTGATCAAGGTGGATGTGCCCTCCGACCAGTTAGTCCCCGTCGAGATGGGCGACTCAAGCGCCTTGCTGCCCGGCCAGCGCGTCGAAGCAATCGGCAATCCATACGGCCTCGTCGGCACCATGACCGAGGGAATCATCAGCGCCATCGGCCGCGCATTGCCTTCCTCCAGAACATCCAGCGACAGTCTGTCCAAAGGCGATATCATACAGACGGACGCCGCGATTAACCCCGGCAACTCGGGCGGCCCTTTGTTGGACTCTTACGGCCATGTCATTGGCGTAAACACAGCCATCGAACTGAGTTCCGCGTCAAGTTACGGCCAGCAATCGGGCACTGGCATTGGTTTTGCTGTGCCAGTAAACACGGTCAAACAGGTGGTCGACGGTATCATCGGTGTTGAGTAAGCATACTGGTTTCTTTATCGCACCAATGCATACGGCAGCGTCACCGGGTGCGCCGCGTAGTACGCAGCATGATACTCCTCGTTGTTCTTGAATACCTGCTTTGGGATGCGCCGTCCAGGCAAAGGGCAGTCGAAGCGGTCGCCGGTAAACGGGTACGGGGCAATTCTCATTTCCCACTCGCCGGCGCGGGTGATCGCGATCATCTTCGGATTGCCTTGCCGATCCGGCGCCCACTCCATCTCGCGATCCTGCAGCCCGGTGCATGGAAATTGCGTCGACAGGATATCCAGCATCTGGAAGATGCGGTAGTCGTTCATCAGGTCTTCGCGCGGGAACGGCTTGCCGCGCAATGCCTCGATCTCGACAATCAGGCGCTCCTGTAGCTCGGTCTGTTCTGACACAAACGCATTGACCTTGTCCGAGAAGTGTTCCGGCATGTGCCAGCGGTTCTTCTGTGTATCCACGCGCATGCGGTCGCGATGGATGCCGACTGTGTGCATTGAGATCAACAGCGCCACATACGGATGCACTTCACGCGCCACGGCCACGCCCTTGCGATGCAACTCGATATGATCCTCAGGCGGCATCGTCCAGAACGTCCAAGGGATGCCTTGCGGGCTTACCGGCGGGTGATCCTCCCACGTCGCGGAGCCCGTGTCGTGCATCGCGACTGCAAGCGTCAACATGCGCGGGTCGGTCGGCGTCCAGAACTCGTCAGAGGCCCATTGCGCCGAGAGATACCCGGCATGGTCATCGTGATCGCTTTGCTTTGCCAGGATCCAGTCGTTCGGGAAGTCAGGATGCGTATTGGGGCAGATGATCATAATGGGCGCAGTCTACCATGACGCATCGCCTTGACCAGAAGGCAGTTATGCTTGCTGTTTATGGCGCGCCAAAGTCTGCGATGAAGTAATAGCCCCCGTTGCCGGCGGCAATGCCAAAGCCAACGTTTGTATAACGTGCTGACAGGATGTTGGCGCGGTGCGGCCCGTAATCGCTTTCCTGGTTGAACCACATATCAAACGCGCCTGTGGGCGTGCGCGCCCAGGCCCAGTTCTCGCCGCTGATCCGTCCGGCATATCCCGCTCGCGCGATGCGTTGATGCGCCGTCGCGCCATCCGAGCCGACGTGGCTGCCATACCCGCGTTGCACGCAGTCCTGCGCGTGTAACTGAGCAGCTTGCTGCAAGGCAGGCGCCAGGGTGAGCGGCGGCACGCCATAAGACGCTCGCGCCTGGTTGTATGCGGCCAATAGCGAAGCGCGCATGGCGTCTGCGCCCCCTACGTTAACTGCCTGAATCTGCGGCGGTGGTGGCGGTGCAGCCTTCTGCGCAGGCGGAGCTACCGCATTGCGTGAAGCGGGCGCAGGCGCGGCTGCGACCTGCTGATCCTGCACTGCAGACGCGGCAGCCGGGCGCACAGCCACAACTCCCGGATCTGCCAGCGGCAGAATCAACCGCTGCCCAATGGCGATTGCGCCAGGATCATCGATCTTGTTCGCCTTCACCAGGTCGTCTACGGTGACATCGTTTTGCAGCGCAATCTGCAACAAAGTCTCGCCGGGCTGCACTATGTACACCGTCCAGAACACGTTCTCGGCGCCAGAAGCTGGCACATTCGGTATCTTCAACACCTGACCTTCGTTGATGAGGGCCGCGTTGTTGATATCGTTTTGCACCATCAGCGTCGCCAGCGAGACGTGGTATCGCAATGCGATCGACAACAAGTTATCACCTGCAACGACGGTGTAGTCGATAAAAGCCGCAAGGGCGACTGCAACAGTCGCGGTTACGGTCGCAGTCGCGGTCATAGTCGCAGTCGCAATCGCAGTCATAGTCGCAGTCGCAGTCATGATTGCAGTGAGTTCCGTGCTCACACTGACTGTCGGAAGGATAGGCGTAATGACAGCACTAGCTGTAGCGGTAACGGTCGCGCTGGCAGACTCAACCGCATCCGGAGCACTCGTTGCAGACGGAGTCGCTATAACGTTAGCAACTGGCATAGCAGTAGCGACAGAAGCCTGTGAAGCGGTAGCCATAGCAGCAGGCCTAACGCTAGCCGTGGCATGAGCGGGGGCAGTTGCGGTCGCTGTCGCTGTCGAGGTAAGAGCATCCGCGGTCGCAACAAATGCGATCCCGGTAGCGGCCTGGATCATCATCTCGGTTGCATTCGGGGTCGCGACTTGCGGGCTGCTCCCACAGGCTGATATCGCAATCGTTACGCAGATCAGGGCGATTCTGATCCTCATTCCGAAAATCATGTTCATTGGTCTTTTAATAATCAGATGTCATCAGATGTCAGACTTCTCGGAGAAGTCTGACATCTGAGTGCCTCCCCATTTCACGCCAGGGTGGCTCTCTGGCAGGCGCGCCGCCAACCCCACGGTCAGGCGCACCGTCTCGCCGCCGGCCATGACGGCGCAATATTCTCCCCACAGGTTCTTCGCGATCTGCGCCCGCTGCCATCGCCCGGCCTGACATACCTCAATCGTCTCGCCATTGCCAAGTTCGTACTGGCGCCCGTTGGCCAGTGAAACCGCGTAATGGCTCTCGTCATAAAGTGAAATCTGTATTGACTCCGTCATAGCAACTCCCCCAAGAATACCCTATAATGCCGGTGCCCATGCTGCGCGCTCGTTATTTATTCCGGATACTTCTCAGCGTGGCGGCCATTGCCGTCAGCGTAGCCGCTACGCCATCAGCATTCGCGCCATTGGCATATGCCTCGGTGAATGTCGCGCGCCCAGGCGGCGTAGTCAACCCCGACCTGCTCCCCGAACGGATCAGCCAGACGGAGAACGCGCGCGTAATACTCAACGGCGTGCCCGACGATATGATCCCGAATAACAGCAACAAGTGGAACTGCGATTGCAGCACCAGCGGTTGCTGGCCGGGTTGTTTCACTATCGCGTCCGCCAGCATCATGAAGTACTGGTCGTTGAAGGGTTACCCGACCCTGTACAACACCGATGAAAACAGCGTGCTGGCGCGGCTGCGCCAACTATTCCCGAATATGCTGTGCTACGGCAACGGCGACGCCAGTGGAAAACCGAGCGACGTGGGTTATGACGCCTTCGATGTCGCTTCCGGTCTGGCGCAATACACGCGTGACAACGGCTACGTCTTCACAACCAAGGCTATCCCTGAGCCGACCTTTGCGCAAGTCGTGGCCGAAATCGACGCAGGCCGGCCGATCATCGGCGCATTCGGCGAATCACCATGGGGCAGCCATGCGGGCACGATCGTCGGCTATGACACGACTGGCGGGCACAAGGTGATGATCGTGCGCCCAAACCTGTGGAAGAAGATCGACATGGACCTCGAATGGGGCGTGGGGTATAAAGGCTTCGGCCTTGTCACAGTGACCCCGCCCTATCCAACCAATGCGCCCGGTGTAACGACGACGCAAGTGGTTCCGCCGACTCCGCAGGCGACCTATGAGATTCTGGTCGGGGCCAAAGATCCCGGCTTCGTCACCCAGGGCAACTGGCAAGTTGCCTCCGGTATCGGCATGTCCGGCGATGCGCGCGCTCATACCACTACTGACCCTTCCAACCTCGGCCCGACCGATGACACGGGATGGGCGAGATGGAGTCCTGATCTGCCCTATGACGGTGTGTGGGAGGCACTGGCGTGGATGCCGTTGCGCGACACCGACGACAGCGCCTCGCACAGCGTTACGTATCGTGTAACGAACGCCGAAGGAATGAGCCTGGTGCGCCGCTCGCAACATGATGCCACGCAGGGCTGGATGTCGCTGGGCAACTTCGCTTTTACCAAAGGCGGCAAGGCCAATGTGTACGTGGGCAACCTCACTGGCGACTACCCGTTGCGCAAGGTGTGGGCCGATGCGGTCAAATTCGTCTGGCGCGCGCCATTGATCGTGCGCGCTGAACAGGATGACGCCCCGTTGTACCTGGTGCAGGGCGGTAAACGACTGCGCATCCCCGACCAGGAGACATTCGACGCGCTGCGTCTGAGCAAGAGCAACATTCGCAAGCTTTCGGACCTAGCGCTGGCACAGTACCCCGACGGCGAGATGCTGCCAAGCGTTTTCTCCGGCTGGATCGGCCAGTACTATAACAACCCCCAACTGACTTCGCCCGCAGCCATGGTGCGCGCCGACCCGCGCGTCAACTTCCAGTGGAACGGCGCAGCTCCAGCCGCAGCGATGCAAGCCACCGGCTTCTCAGCACGCTGGTCACGGCGCATGGCCTTCACCGACGGCCACTATCCCTTCACCCTGAATGCATCCGGCAGCGCGCGGCTATACGTCGACGGTGAACTGGTAATGAGCAACTGGGATCGCGATAATCCGGGCATCTATATCCAGCAATCAAGCATGGTCACGATGACCAGCGGATTGCACCTGGTGGAGATCGAGTACGCCAACCGCGAAGGCGATGCGCGCATCACGCTGGCAAACCTGGCGCCCAACGTGCCGGTGATCGTGACTACCCCCATGATCACATGGACAACCATTCCATCATTGACGGTGGGCTGGCTGGATAGCGGCGCGCCCGAAGGCAATGACCTACTGCGCAAGTTCTACGTGACTGCCTGGCGCGAGGGTGACAACTGGAGCCTCAGCAGTGACTGGATCACCCATACGCACTGGACATTCCCACTCGACAGTGACGGTCATTATTACTGGCGTGTCAGCGCTGGCAATGGCGCCGCTGTGAGTGACTGGAGCCCGGCGCAGGAGGTGTTTGTCGATCGCACGTCGCCGTGGGCGCAGATGATTTCCGCCAGCAACAAGCCCAACGCGGGTCCACACCTATCGAGCGCTGTCGAGGGACAGGCCGTGCCTGCCAACGTCGTAGTTGACGCCTCGGCAACGCCCGTGCAGGTGAACGCGCCTGCGGGCGTCCTGACAAGCCCACTGCACACAGTCGGCATCAATCTGACGTGGTGGGCAACCGATACACTGAGCGGTCTGGCCGGCGTCGATATTCAAGCGCGCGAACTGGTTCACGCCAGAGCAGTTTACTCCCCGGTAGTGGAGATGGCTCCAGCCACGAAAATCGTGTATGAGCTGATTCTTTCGGGATCGCAGCAGATCACCAATCCTCTCGTGATCACCACAGAGGTTCCCGTATACACGTTGAAACGGGTGATCGTCTACACGACATTGACAACGACGGAATGGATGACGGCGGCGAATGGCGTGAACGGCAACAACTGGCTGTTTATCGGCAATCCCGGCAGCACCTATGAGTTCCGCGTGCGCGCGCGCGACCGCGCCGGTAATGTGCAGCCGTGGTACGATGGTTATTCGGTTCAGGCGCAGATGAACCCGGATGTGGACATCCGACGGATGTACATACCGATTGCGTTGCGATGAAAATAAACGGTGTCGTTTACCGACACTTTTGGCCTGTCTGTGCGTAACAAAAGAAAGACGTTTAAAACAGGAGAATTGAAACGATGGAAGACCCGGACAAACCCGTACCGCCTACCGACCAGAACCCACTGCCCATGGATGGAGGATTCACACCTCCGCCTCCTCCGCCCGTTGAATTAGCGCCACCCCCTGCCCCCATGCCAAACTACGCTGCTGCGCCAACGACAGAAACGAACACTATGGCCATCGTCAGCCTGATCGCGAGCATCGCAAGCTGGGTGATTATTCCAGGCCTCGGTGGCATCATCGGCGTGATCTGCGGCATCATGGCGCGCAACCAGATCAAGGCCAGCATGGGGCGCCAGACCGGCAACGGCCTCGCCCTCGGCGGAATAATCGTCGGTGGCGTCAACATCGGATTGATCTGTATCATTGCGCTGTGCTTCGCCGCAATTACCATTCTCTCGGTGGCCAACAGCCGCTGATCGGTCCTTTACCTGCACTGCCAAATGCCCCGTTCGCGGGGCATTTTTGTTTTATGGTAACGTCCTTGTCATCTGTAGCGCCGTGAAGGCTGTGCGTCCTTTGCATTTGCGCGCCCCGGACACCTGTCCTACACTGTAATCTACTGAGCAAAGAGGCACATGCGAAAATCGATCATCATTACTGCGATTGCTGTCTTTCTGTTGACAGCCTGTTCACCACCGACCCACATTGTGATCATTACCCCAAATACCACGCCAACACCGCGCGTAATCTCGTCGGCTACTCGATCTATTACATCCATCTCAACTAAAACCCCGCGCCCCTCCCCAACGGATTCCCCGACCTCCCTTCCTGCTGCCACGCCGCTGACGACCACCCAGGCAACTTCTGTTAACGCTCCGGCGTTGTCATCACCAATGCCAATTCGCACAGTTGTGCTAACCAGAATTGCCAGGACAGCCACCCCCGTTTTAGCCACAGGCATGACATCTGTCGTTTCTGCAGCCACCGCTCAGAAAACACCTGACCCCATCGCTGACGCCTACCCCTGTCTGCCCGGCCAGATCAAAGCGAATCGCAATTCCAATATCTATCACGTTCCCACGGGCGTCTCCTATGCCAAGACCCGCGCGAATGTGTTGTGCTTCGACACCGAAGCAGCCGCGCAGGCAGCAGGTTATAACCGCGCAAAACGGTAGGGAACGGGCGCCGTCCCGTCTGCGTCTCCCCGTCCGTGAATCGTCGACAACTTGACAACATTCATGCCCCATTTCCCGCAGATTGTGCTATCCTCGCGGGCATGAGTATCAGCGTTTTGTGGACAAAACGCAACCGCGCAATTCGCTATAGATCGAGCAGTATTGGGACGCAGATTAAAGATGAGCAAATACAGAGTATTGAACGAAGAGCAGGCGCAGAGTTTTCTGGACAATGGTTATCTGGTCGTGCATGACTGCTTTGACCACAGCATCGCCAACCGCTGGGTCGAAGAAGCCTATGATCGACTGGGCTATCAGAGGAATGACCCGGATACCTGGGTCAAGGACATCATCTGGATGGATCACAAGAACCGCATGCCAGTGCGCGAGATCGCTCCAAAGGCGTGGGACGCCATCCTCGATGTGATCGGCGGCGAGGATCGGCTGGAGACGCAGGTGATGGGACTCGGCCCCGGCCACTTCACGTCGATTAACTCGTTTGAGTGGTCCGACTCGTTTATCGTCAACTTCCATCGCGGCGCTGACAAGCCGTGGCAGCCGCCCTCACCACAGGTGACTGGTTGGCACAAGGACGGCAGCTATTTCCGCCATTACATCGACAGCCGCGAGCAGGCGCTGCTGACGATCGTGCTCTGGTCGGACATGCTGCACCAGGGCGGCGGCACCTTCATCGCGCCGGACTCGGTGCGCGTGTTGGCGCGCTACCTGTACGAGCACCCCGAAGGCATCGATCCGGGTAAATTTGACTTCCAGGAGTTGATCGGCAAATGCACGCGCTTCGTGGAGCTGACCGGCAAGGCGGGCGACTTCGTCATACTGCACCCGTTCATGCTGCACGCCTCGTCGCAGAACGTGATCGGCATCCCGCGCGTCATGAGCAACCCGCCGATCGTGTTGAAGGAGCCGATGAACCTGAACCGCGCAGACCCGGACGACTTCTCGCTGCTGGAACGCGCCACGCTGCACTATGTCGGGCTCGAACGGCTGGACTTCAAACCCACCCAGCCACGAGAGTCATTCTGGTGGCCGGTGACAGAGAACTGAACGCGAAGAAGCGAAGAACGCCAGACTGCCTCACTTTCAAGTTGAGGAACAACAGATGATGGGAGTCACGTAGGGTAAGTCTTGCGATAGACGCGCACATCCTGGATAACCTCGAAACCGACGCTGCGATATAAGCCGTACGCAGCGTCGCGCTGGTTGTCGGTCTCGACGAAGATGTGCTCTGCGCCACACTCGGTGAGTCGGCGTATACCCTCGCACAAGATCATGCGGCCTAGCCCATGCCGCCGGTAATCCGCGCCGACGCCCATCGGCTCGACGTGCCCGGCGCGCAAGGCGGGGTCGCACCAGCAGATACAGAACGCCGCCAACCGCCCATTTGGTGCGACGACAACCAAATCGAGTTCTGGCCGGTACTCGGGCCGCCGTAACGCGCGTTGTCGCCACTCCAGCGTCATGTTCTTACTCTCGAATGTTTCCCGATGGAGGTCGACATACGCCTGCGCCTCTGCCGCACCGGCGAGCGGACGAATGACAAATCCCTCTGGCAGCTCTTGTGCTTCTGGCGCTGTGCTCGCAGGTCGTCTGAACAGCACCTTCGACCATGCATACTCACCCGCATTACCTTGATCGGCAAACCCCGCTTCGCGGAGCGCGCGGATGCGCTCGCTCTGCCCACCGAACACACTCACAAACCACATGGGGTGACCAAACGGGGTATCTGCAACCTCACGCGCGCGTCCTTCTGCCCACGCAAGCGCCTGCCGGTAAAGATCGCTACCGGCAGACCCCACCACGATGTCCAGCGTCCACATCGGCGGTTGCAACATCGCCCACATGACGAGATTTCCGCTGGTCGCATCCTCCCACAGGTGAATGCTCAAGGGGTCATCGAGCGCCCACGACGACAGCCGGTAGGGTAGATCGACGACATGCAGGTTGTCGTCTGGGCGCATTCGCGCCAGCGCGATCATGCGCAAAGAGTCATCCTCACCTGAGAACTGTCGTTCGATCCACATCATTCACCGCCAGTCTCCTTGCGAAGGTTACCTGTCGATAACGCCGCCTAAAGGCGACCCTTCGCAAGGTTGATGCGCGCGAACCCTTGCGAAGGGTAACGCTCAGGTACCATCACCTGTAACCAACCTTCGCAAGGGTCTTGAGTTACTTCACTTCTTCGAGGAACACCGGCAGATGCCCGAGTGACAACACGCTGCTCCACTTCGCGCGGTCGCCCTCAGTCAGGATTGCGGCTTCGGCGACAACGTTCGCGCCAGCCTTGCCCATGATCAATCGCATGCCCTGCAAGGTGCTGCCTGTGCTGATCACGTCGTCGACGACCACCACGTTACGGCCCTTGATGCGATCGCGATCCATCTCATCGAGGAACAACGTCTGAGGTTTGTTCGTCGTGATCGATAGCGTCTCGGCGGAGAGGGCGTCGCCCATGTACGGCTTGTACGACTTGCGGAGCACGATGTACGGCAGCCCGCTTTCGACAGACATCGCATACGCGAGCGGGATACTCTTGGCTTCGGCGGTGACCAGATAGTTGGCGGACGCCGGAAGTTGCTTCACCAGCGCCTTCGCAGCGGCTTGCGTCAACTCGGTGTCGCCGAGGATGTTTAAAACCGCTATGCGCACGCCAGGCGCAACTTCCATCAACCTGAGTTCACGATGTACGCCGGCAATATCGACTGGATGTGTTTGGTAAGTCATAAGAATTGGGATTAGAGATTTGAGATTTGAGATTTGAGATTTGAGACAAGCGACTAGCGACATCTCGGTTCAAGTTAGATTGACAAAAACCATGACCGTGTAGGCGATAGCTGGCGCGGCGCGCTACCGCCGCGCGGCGGCGATCATGGCGTGGATGTTGTCGTCGGGCGTCTCAGCGCCAACCTGGTCGCCCGTGCCGATGATCAGGCGCGGCGATCCCTCGTAGGCGGCCAGGATTTCCTGCACCTCGCGGTGCGCGTCCGCCGGTGTCCCTCGGATGAGCGTCTCGACGGTGTTGACGTTGCCGTTGAACGTTGTATGCTCACCTAGCGCTTGCCGCACCGCCGCAAGGTTCGTCACGTCACCGCCGGGTGGTCGCTCCCACGGGCAGATGCAATCGAGCCCAAGCGCAGCGAGGTCGGGCAGGATGGCCATGCAGCGGCCATGAAAGTGATGGTGGATCAACCCGCCGCACTCGTGTGCAGCCTCGATCGCAGCAATAAGGAGCGGCCTCTCCCACTTGCGCCAGATCGCCGGACTGAGCAGCGACATGCTCGACCACGACGACGCGATGAAGATCGCGCGCGCCGTGGTATGCGCAAACGCAGCGCGAATCAACCCCGTCACCTGCTCAATGTGGCGCTTCTGCAACGCGCGCATCTCACCTTCGCGCTCGATCAGGTCGAAGATAACCTGCTGCAGGCCGCCTTCGCGCTGTGTGCCGGCGTAATCCACAAAGGGGAACCCGGCAAAAACCTCGAGCAGGTAGTCCTCGCCGACCTGATCGAGCGCGCTCTGAACCGGACGCCAGTCGAGTGTTTCGGGCGCGACAAGCGTCGCGTTTGCATACATCGGCCAGTCCGCGTCAAAGTTCTTGATATAGCGCTCGGTCAGCCATGAGGGCTCATGCGCGTCGAAGACGGTGCGCGAAGTCAGGCTGTATCTGCCGGTGGTGATGGTGTTTACCTGCTCGTAGCGCCCGTCGTCCAACCGGTGCGTGGCGGAGCGTTGTTGTTCCGTCAGCGCGGGCGTGCCAGGCGCCACGATGCCCCAGCCTTCGCAGGCATAATGCTTGAAGGTGTGCTGCAAGGCCTGCCAGTGCGGCACGTCGAGCTCGAACTGGCACATCGGCAATCCCAGCAGTTTTGCCGGGATGTAGTACCAGAACTCCGGCGCGACCGGCACAACGTCGGAAAATCGCCCTTCATATGCGGCCAGCATGCGCTCGCGCGGTGTATAGATGGATACCATTCAACCTTGCTCCAAACGCCGCGTTGCTGTGAGGGTTATCCGCCTTCGGCATCGCTGTTATCAGCGTCGCCCTTCTTGCGCCCTTTGGTTTTGCGCGCGGCCTGTTTACTGTCTTCTTTTGCGTCTTCTTTCACGGCGTCACCAGCAGCCTCTGGCGTAGCACTCGGTTGCGTCAGCTCCGCGACGCGTGACTCTAGCGTTGCAATTCTCTCTCGCGCTACGGCCAGTTCCTCGGTTGTCGACGAATCGGCAGGCGTATGCCCGCTCAGCCGGTTCTGCAACTCCGCAATCTTTGCTTCGAGCGCTGCCACCTTCTCGGAGTAGTAACGCTGCGAGAAATAGATGCGCTTGTGATCCTCACTCAAACCCTGATAATACTGTTCAGCATCAGCCATTATTCACCCTGCTCAACCAATACATGCGAAATCATCCAGGATCAATGATAACTGATGCCAACTGCTGCATAACTCTGACTGATTTGTCAGACATCGGACACGCGGCTTCAGGCGGCAGTGCAAACGACTATTAACTCGCCGCCACGCCATAGTTTGGCGCTTCCTTCGTGACGATAACGTCGTGTGGGTGGCTCTCTATTAACCCGGCGTGCGTCACACGCACGAAGCGCGCCTTGCTGCGCAACTGATCGAGGTCTTCGGCGCCTACGTAACCCATCCCGCTGCGCAACCCGCCGACGAGCTGAAACACGTAATCGCGCAACGATCCCTTGAATGGCACGCGCCCCTCGATCCCTTCCGGCACGGTCCTGCCTCCCGTCTGACCCGTGCCACAGCCGTCGCCGAAAGAGCCCCGGAA
>Ga0118677_10011993_pt1 | contig 12838 bp, 9 predicted proteins | sample AliMusrvi5mmetaG_FD_86154 | JGI IMG/M metagenome (GOLD analysis project Ga0118677, IMG submission 86154)
CATCCAACCGTTTCCCGTGCCCGACCGTGTACTGCGGAATGGCCTCTGGATGGCGGAATACCCTGATAAATTCCGGTGCGGCATCGATTCCCATCGTCGCCTTCAGATCCCGCCTGACCCTGGCTACTACCTCTTCATCGCCCAGCTTGACATATTCCGGAAAGCAGGCGCCTCCCATCATGCTGCGCAGCAGCACTTTTCCCTCCGGTGCGCGGTTCTCGAACATGCTTGAATCCCACAGGGTGCCAAGCGTGCTCAGCCCCTCCTTCTTCGGAATCAGATAGCCGAATCCGTCCAGCGAGCGCCTGATCTGTCCGCGACTGTAGCCGAAACAGATTACCGTCATGCCGGCGTAAGGGATCTGCTGCAGTACAGCTGAAATTCCGCCATTCAGACCTGACAGCATTTCAGCGGCCGCAAAAGCCGGAGAGGCCACGATTACCAGGTCGGCATCGTATTCGGTTCCATCGCTGCATTTCACCCGGTAGGGAACGCTTGCCGTTTTCTCTACCGCGGTAACGGTAACCCCGTGTCTGACAATCTCACCCAGCGAAGTCGTCAAGGCATCTGTCAGGTACTGAATCCCCTCCCGGAACGAGGTCAGGACCCCCCCAGGCCCGGCGGCGCTTGAAACAACCTTCCCGGCCGCTTTATCCTGTTTTTTCTTCTTGGCCAGCATGATCATGGCGCGGATCAATCCGCCGTAGTCCCGCTCCAGCTCTGCAATGCGCGGAAAACAGGAGACCAGTGACATGGTTTCTGGGTTGCCGGCGAAGATGCCGGAAACCATCGGTGCAATCAGCTTGTCCAAAGCCTCTTTTCCCAGGCGACGGCGTCCGAAAGCGGCCAGGGTCTCGTCAACCCCTGATGGTGCCGAAGCTATGAACGGAGTCGGCTCCATTGCCAGCCTCAGTTTACCGGGCCAGGAGATCAGTTTGCTTTTAAGGAAGGCCAGCCCGTCATCCGGCAGCTGGTGCAGTTCACCACCGGAAAAAATGAAACGCTTGCGGGCATTGTCGTTGCTGCGATGCAGGTTGCGTGCTACTCCAATTGCCTTGCAGAGATCAAGCGTCTGCGGTTTACTGTCCAGGAAACCGTTCGGCCCCCATTCGCATGTATATCCATCGGCCTTGATACTCCGGATCTTCCCTCCCGGCCGTTGTTCCTTCTCCAGCAGTGTGATCTCCAGCTCTTTTCCGGCGGCGCGGGCCTTGTCCCGCAGCAGCCAGGCTGTTGCAAGACCGGAGACACCGCCGCCGATGATGACGATTTTTTTCATGAGAATGCCCTTTCGTCAATTGTCGATCTTGAAGATACTACGTCCGGTGTTGTTCACTGTCAAGCCGCCACTGTTGACATGCTGATAATGACGGCTTAAAGTATGCCGGCATGAAGAAAGGACGGTGAAAGAAATGGCTGCAACCGATTACTACAAAACCCTGGGGGTCGAAAAAGGCGCTTCGGCGGACGATATTAAAAAGGCCTTCCGCAAACTGGCGGTCAAGTATCACCCCGATCGCAACCCTGATAAAGGCTCAGAGGACAAGTTCAAGGAGATCAACGAGGCCTACGCAGTGCTGTCCGACCCGGAGAAAAAACAGAAGTACGATACCTTCGGCTCCAGCGGTTTCCACCAGCAGTACAGTCAGGAGGATATTTTCCGTAATTTTGACTTCAATAATGCTTACCAGGGTATGGGGGGCGGAGGGGGTGAGGATATCTTTTCATGCCTGTTCGGCGGTTCCTTCGGTCGCGGCGGCGGTCGAGGCGGCTTCCGTCCCGGCCCGCAAAAGGGGGGCGACCTGGAGATGGAGACTGATATCGGCTTCCGGGATGCCGCCCAGGGAGCCGAAAAAATGGTTGCCTTCCGCCGGAACGGCCAACGCGAGGAGTTGAAGGTCAAGATCCCGGGCGGGGTTGATAACGGCAGCAGAATCCGCATCACCGGCAAAGGGAGCCAGGGTGAAGGCGGCGGGCCTGCCGGAGACCTTTTCCTGGTCATACGTGTCCTCCCCGACCCGCTCTTCACCCGTGACGGAGGCGACCTGTTTGTGGAGCGCTCGATACCCTTCAGCGCCGCCTGTCTCGGGACATCCCTGGATGTGCCTACCCTGGAGGGGGACAAGCGCATCAAGGTGCCTGCCGGTATGAAACCGGGAACAAAAATCCGACTGAAGGGATGCGGCATTAAATCGCTCGGCTCAAATGCCAAAGGAGATCTGTACGTCAAGATCTGGGTGCATATTCCTGAAGTGTTGAATGGGGAACAGAAAAAACTGGTGGAGGCGCTTGCAGAGAAGGGGCTGTAACAGTGGTGCCTGCCGTATAAAATGCAAAAGCCGCCGAAGTTTCAAAACTTCGGTGGCTTTTTGTTTATTGTACTGCTGCCATCAAGACCACCGCGTGAGCGGCGATTCCTTCTCCGGCACCGCTGAAGCCGAGACCCTCCTCGGTTGTGGCTTTAACATTTACTCGGGAGATATCAGCGTGCAGCACAGCGGCAATATTTTCCCGCATCGCCTGTATGTGGGGTGCCATCTTCGGCAACTGGGCGATTATGGTGGCATCCAGATTGCGCAGCATGTAGCCACGCCCTTCGGCCAGACTCACGACATGGGCCAGAAGTTTCATACTGTCGGCCCCCTTGTAGGCTGGATCGGTGTCAGGAAAATGTTTGCCGATGTCCCCCTCGCCAATAGCACCCAGGATGCTGTCGGCAATGGCGTGCAGCAGCACGTCGGCATCGGAATGCCCCAAAAGACCCTTCTCCCAGGGGATATCCACCCCTCCCATGATCAGTTTTCTGCCCTCCACCAGCCGGTGGACGTCGTAACCGTGTCCTATGCGCATAGTTTTAACTCCTTGATATTTTGAATTTATTGTTGATTATCATATCGGTGGCGTCAACGATATGTTCTCTATTCCTCGTTTGGGTTGTCATCTGCCGGTTTATCTGAAAATTCCGCTTCCAGTTCCTCGATGGTTGGAAGGCTTCCCTTCAGGTTTTCCGGAATAGCGGCAACAAGCTGATATTCTGAAACACCAACCGGTTTTGATATATCCTTCAAGGCATACTCGGCAATCAGCCCCTTACGGTCTTTACAGAGGATCAGGCCGATGGAGGAATTATCACTTTCATGGCGCATTGTGGCGTCCACCGCCGAAAGGTAGAAGTTGAGCTTTCCGGCATATTCCGGTTTAAACTTTGTCGCTTTCAGTTCGATGACCACATAACAGCGCAGTTTCAAATGGTAGAAAAGCAGATCGATGAAGAAATCTTCCCCTTCCACCTCCAGGGGCACCTGTTTACCGACATAGGAGAAACCGGCTCCCAGTTCAAGTAGAAACTGGTAATGTGCTTCACCAGTTCCCGTTCGACTTCTCGCTCTTGGGCATCATTGCCTAATCCCAGAAAGTCAAAAATATAGGGGTCTTTCAATGTCTGTTGTGCCAGATCCGATTGCAGAGGAGGAAGCGTATCGACAAAATTGCTAATCGCCTTGCCTTGGCGATGAAAAAGACGGGACTCAATCTGCATTACCAAAATGTCACGCGACCAGCCATGCTCAAAAGCTTTGCGGATGTACCATTCGCGCTCTACCTGCGATTTTACCTTCTGGATGAGACGGACAACATGTCCCCAGGGCAATTGTGAAACAAGCTGTTTCACTATTTCCTCATCCGGATATGCCTCGGCGAAGGCTCTCATAAACAGCATGTTTCGGGGCGAAAACCCCTTCATATCAGGGAACTCGACCCGCAAGTCGTTTGCCAGCCGCTCAATGATTTTGGCGCCCCAGCCTTCGCGCTCTTGCCGTTCCAGAATGTCACGACCAATCTGCCAGTAAAGCAAAATCAGCTCTCGATTGACTGAAAGGGCTGCTCGTGTCCTGGCAGATCGGATGCGTGTCTTCAAATCATTCAGGAAATGGTTGTAATAGGTGTCAAGGTTGGTCATGGTTTACTCCAAAACTCAGAAGGCATTCTTACTCTCTAGTGCGATAAAATCAAGCGCTGCCTGCTCGTCCTGTTCAATGGCAATTTCCACGGCATGCTTGGCAACGTCCAGTAAAGCAGTAGATTGCTTTTTGAGCGCAAGAGATGAGATGATTTTATCACGGATTTTCAACTGGGTCTCTTTACCTACGAAAGGGATCAGGAATTGGGCAATGTCTTTCGGATACAGCTCTGCCTGTGCACTACCAGCACTCAGCTTGTCTGTTTGCATGCGGCCAATTAGAGAATTCATTACAAAGGATACGTAATAGGGATCTTCGCCTTTTATACGTAGGATCTTGACGTGATTACTTGCGAGAGCTTTTTTGGCAGATTGATAGATGTTGGTGCGGCCAATATTGGCTCCTGTGGTATAGACAAGGATATCGTCTTTAAAAACCTGAGCCTTGGATTGCAGTTCCCAAAACTCGCCGCTCGTTTTTTCAAAATTGTCATAGTCGAGATGGTGGGCGAAGTCTCCGAAGTTTTTATGCAACTGGATGATCATGTCGCTTCGCATGGTTCTCCAAGCAGTTCCTTGTCTCTATTAGATGGAAATCGTCATATCCTAGTGCTGCTCTGTTCACACACCTTCACTCTGCCCATTCCGATTCTACCAAGGTTACATCACCAAAGGATGCCGGTAGAAGAGACTGCAGTTGTGGAATATAACTCTTCGGTGCAATCAGCGCTTCCACTTCACTAGCTTGTATGGGGACGACATGTGTGTGCTTTGCCCACCCCCGAGGTGGGGACACTTGTTGGATTGCCTCAGATTTCGATTCACTCAATGAGTAATTTGGCATTGAATTTGTAATTCGCCACTCACGTTCCTGTGCAGCAGAAGCAGGCTCCATGTACTCCCATATTTGCAGAAGGTTTGCCCAGAGCGTGGATCCCGCAATTGCACTGGCAATCACTTTGTTTTCATAGGACATGAGCCAACCGCCATCATTTGGATATTCAATGCGAGACTGTAGGTCTCTGTACCCTAATGAGAATAAATTTTTCCATGCCTCTGTCGCTGGGCCGTCTGAATCAACATATATGACCCTCTGTGCCCTTCTTTGCGTTGCCCAGTTCTCGCTGACAATAATGCCAAAATAGCCAAATTTATCACAATACACCTTCGTGCAAGCCGGTGTATTTTCCGTAAATGAGATCATCCCGAACTGTTGAGGTTCTCGTTTTGAGAAGTCATGCCAAGGAACGAACAATTCAGCTAGCTTGCGACGATTTGGAAACCATGCAAAGCCATGAGTCAAGATATTGGCAACGGCTTCAACAGTCTTTGTATAGTGCGTAAGAGTCACTTATTTCTCTTCCCTTTTTTCTCCCCCACAACCAGCGGTGCTGTCAACTGCTGGTAGCGCTCAAACAGAAACGCCACCCGCTCGGCTTCGGTCTTGAAGGCGGTTTTGCCGTATGCCACATCCACGGCGCGATCCAAGGCCTGATGAGCCTTGACCAGTTCCGGCGGCATGGTCAGGGGATCGTAAAGGTCGGCAAGGGTTGATGTGGGGAACTTGGCGCGAGCGTCGAGCACGCCTTGGGCGGCAGCTTCGATAGCGGTTTGTTGTTTTTCGGTCGGCTCGGGCCAGGGGAAGTTGTTGTAGACGATCCCGGCGGAATAGCGATAATCGCTTTTGATACGCCCGCAGACAACACGCATCCAGGCATTATGCATTATTGAGGAAAATACTCCGAAGTGGTAGATGCTTGCATTGGGAATAGCAAAGTTGGCATTGCCGCAAATGACCTCAGAGGACATGTAACCAACAGGTATGTATAAACGATTTTCAGAAGAATGTGCTGGAACCAAAAGATATGCACCTTTCGGTTGTCGAATTTCTCCGAAAAGTGTCGGCGTCGTGGCTAGTTCTCGCGTTGGCGTTTTTGTGCTGGCCAAGCGCATTTTACGGACAGCTTCTATACGTAGCAATACTGATGGCATCTGGCGCAAAGTGTCTGGTGGGCAGCCTATCAGCCATAAACAAAAGCGAGGAATATTGGATATAAATTCATCTGCGCCCAAAAACGGTTTGATCCAATCATTCACTTGTGGTTCTTCTGAAATTAAAGCAGCCTTTTCTTCAACTGACAGTAGAAGGTTGCCGCCATCCGTTGGTTTACTGCCATACATCATGCCAGGAACAGAGCAAAGGGGCTTCGTTCTGTTTTGCAACACCACTACCGGCCCATCCACAAGATATGGGTTGATATTGACAGCCCTGATGGAGTGAGGTTCACTCTTAGGAGTGTCGTAGTCGAATAGCCATTTCTCGGGTACATCACCTAATCCAAAACCAACAATAACACAATGGACAGCTGCCTTGCCGCGTGCCTCGCTATTCCATTGAAAAGTGCGATGGGCAAAGTGAATCCTGATGCCGCGTCGGAAGAGGTCAGGCCAGAGGATAGCAACCTGTTCTCCTTGAGTAATGGAGTTTGTAGATACAAAGGCAGCGCGAATAGCCGAATTCCCCGCAATATACTCCGCAGCCTTGAGATACCAGCAGGCCACGTAATCAAGTACTCTCGCGCCTTTAATATCATGAAAAACCGAAGTCAACTCCTCCTTTTGCCCAGCGCTTTGCAGCGACTTGCCAAGAAACGGCGGATTCCCCAGCAAATACGACAACCGGTACGCCGGAACAACCTCGTTCCAGTCAATCCGTAACGCATTGCCATGCACGATATGCGGCGCTTTCTTAAGCGGCAGGCGGGCGTAATACTGGCCGAATTCTTCCGACACCTTCAGGTTCATCTGGTGATCAGTCAGCCAGAGCGCTACCTCTGCAATACGCGCCGGCCACTCCTCGATCGCGATGCCGTGGAACTGATCGACATTGACGCCGATGAGCTGAAAGACATCGAGCATGAGCTGATCGCTCTGGCGCACGTGGCGCAGAACTTCCAGTTCCAGCAGGCGCAACTCACGATAAGCAATAACGAGGAAGTTGCCGCAGCCGCAGGCCGGGTCGAAGAAAGTCAGGTGAGCGAGCTTTTTCAAGAACTCGAAGAGCTGGTTCCGGTTGCGCTTGACCTTGTGAAACTCGGCCCACAGTTCATCAAGAAAAAGCGGGTGGATCAGCTTGAGGATGTTTGTTTCGCTGGTGTAGTGGGCACCCAGATTGCGCCGGGCGGTAGTGTCCATGATCGACTGAAACAGCGAGCCGAAGATGGCCGGGGAGATACGGCTCCAGTCAAGGGCACAGCAGTCCAGCAGCGCTTCACGCATCTGGCGGGTGCAATCGGAGATCGGGAGTGTTTCGCCAAAAAGCTGGCCATTGACGTAAGGGAAGGCGGCCAACTGCTCGTCAAGCGCCGGTGAGCGGCGTTCAGGCGCGGTATCAAGCACCTGGAACAGTTTGGCAAGGTGCATTCCCAGATCACTGCCGTCTTCCGCTGTACGTTGTTCCAGATAATCCTGAAACAGGCAACGTTCAAAAAGAGCGGTATCTTCGGCAAACATGCAGAACAGGATACGAACCAGCAGCACCTCAAGCGGATGTCCGTCGTAACCGGACGATTTTAACAAATCGTGCAGTTTTCCGAGTTTCTCTGCGGCCTGGATGTTGACAGGGTCTTGCTGGCCGAAACTGCGGGTCTGGTAACCGGCGATAAAACCGAAGAGCTTAATGTTTTTGGAAAGGTCCGCAAGAGGGAAGTTGTGCTGTTCTTTGTTATCCAGATCGTAGAGGCGGAAACGGGCAAAGTCTGAGACCAACACATAACGTGGCAGGTCACGCTCTTTCAGGCCGGGAAAATAATCGAATGCCTGACGAGCTGCCCGGTCCAGATCTTTGCCGCGTGACTTATGTTCGACAAGCAAAACACCTTTCCAGAGCAGGTCAATAAAACCGCCTTGCCCATCACTCTTTTTAACCGGAGCTTCAAACGATGCGACCCGCCGTCTGGTAATACCGAAGACATTGAAGAAACCATCCCAAAAACTTTTTGCTTCGGCATCTTCCGAACATTCCGTTGCCCATTCACGGCTAAAAGCCAGAGCGCGGTCGCGTATTTCATTCCAGGAAAGGGGCATCAGAGCACCTGCAAAGAGATATGGTTTCTGTTCTTAAAACAGCGCAACTTATTGGCTATGTTACACAAACAGCACGGTATCTAAAGAGGCTGATAACACGTGCTGAGAATGGTTGGTTATGAGAATTTTGACAGTATCTCACCGAAATTCACATCAATTTCACCCTTCCGCCTTCAGATCTCTCGCCATCAGCTCTATAACCGCCTGCCGCGCAGGCTTGTCCTCGTGCAGGATCTGGTAGGTTTTCTCTACAATCGGCATCTCTACCCCCAGACGGCGTGAGAGAAGGTAAACCGATTCAGCGCTCTTGACCCCTTCAGCCACCATGCGCATTTCAGCCAGGATATCAGCCAACCGTTGCCCCTGCCCCAGCTTGAAACCGACCGTACGGTTGCGGGAGAGATCACCGGTGCAGGTCAGCACAAGGTCCCCCATGCCTGCAAGGCCGGCAAAGGTGGAAGCATGAGCCCCCAGTGCCTGACCGAGGCGGGTCATTTCGAGCAATCCTCGAGTGATCAGGGCCGCCCGGGCGTTGTACCCGAAGTCAAGCCCGTCGGAGATTCCCGCTGCAATGGCTATTACATTCTTGACCGCCCCCCCAAGCTCTACGCCGACGACATCACTATTTGTATAGACCCTTAAAGATGGGCCGCTCAAGGCCGCCTGAATCCGTTTTGCGCTGTCGTTATTGCGGGAAGCAGCAACGATCAGCGAAGGAAGCTCCTGAGCCACCTCGCGGGCAAAAGTCGGGCCGGACAACGCTACGTAGCGGGATAGCACATGATCACCCAACAGTTCCTCGCAAATCTGCGATACGGAAAAGAGCGTTTCCAGTTCGATCCCCTTGGACGCATTGGCGATAACAGCATCCGCAGATATATGTGGAACGAGCTGTTTCAACACGCTGCGCATGACCTGGACAGGTGTAACCAGCAGTACTATACCGCGCCCGCTGACCGCCTCCCGGATATTGCCTGTGCATGCCAGGGCGGGATGCAGTCTGATTCCGGGCAGATAGAGTGAATTGGTATGACTGGAGTTTATCTCATTCACCAGTTCCGGTTCAAAGGCCCACAACAGGGTATCGTGACCTTTGGCCGCCAGACGCCCAGCCAGAGCTGTTCCCCAACTGCCGCCGCCGATAACGGCTATCCGTTCGAAATTAGTCTTCATTTTCATCGTCGTCGAAATCTTCCTCAAGTCTTGGGTCATAACCATCCGCCAGTGTCTGTCGCGCGGCGTCAACGCTATCAAGCAGCAGACGCCGGATAAACGGGTGGCGAGAATCGGGCAAGAAGCCCCCCACCAGGCTGAGCGCCGTCGCCAGAGTCTGCTGAACAGCAGTTTCGTCGGCATTGATCTGCTGCAGGTAATCGGCGGTCAGGAGCAACCGCTTGACGATCTCGGCGCGGCGGGGGGTGATCAGTTCGTCGCAGCATCTGACTATCTCGGACTCCAGTGCTTCTGATGTAACCGTTTCGGGACCGCCGTCCGCTTCGAGGGTGATGAAACGTTCGGCAACATCATACACCGCTGCCTCGGTCAGCACCCAACCTTCAAGACCCGGGTCATCCAGCAGGATGTTACTGGTGGTAATGTACCCCGGTATTTTCTCCACGATCCCCTCCAGATGAACCAGACTGAAGCGAGGTATGTAGGCTTCGGGCTTGAGGGTGTCCGGACGGAATAGACGCATATCCACGTAGAAGTCGGGAGGAAGATAAAAACCTCCTTCACGACTGCGGTGAAGCGCATCACGCAGTGAAGCCAGCGCATATCCCGACTCGACCGGCATCAACATCTCGCCACCGGTGACGTCTTTAAGAACATGTCCGTACTCTTTCCCATCCTTCATGCGGTAGCTGACGGCATTCAGCAAACCATCCGTCTCACCGGTCAGTACCAGCATGGCAGCATATGCCTTGTCGTCCAGGCGCCATGAGAACCAGAGTGAACGGGAACCGTAGAAATCGATCGGGCCGGCATATACATCGTGGAAAGGGAGCGGCTGCTGGAATGAGTGTGGCAATTCGATCGATTCGCGAATGCCGGTAAACGATAACCGCCGGATACTACGCCTGATCAGAGCGACCCGATCCCCTTCGTGCCGGGCCTCCGCGCGCCCCAGAACATCCAGGGCAAAACCGCTTTTGGCCCTCCCCAGAGCCAGGATCGCCTCCCTGACAATTTCAGGCTTTTCGAAGGAGAGTATTATCTCCAGAAGGGCTATCGCCTCGGCAGAGCTGTTCTCAGAAAGTCGCCGCATCATTCGCTCGCGGAATTCATCTGCCACATCCAGAAAGCTGTCTATGAAGCGGACCAGACCGCGCTCGCCGTCTTTGAGGCAATCGTCGGTAAAACCCTCCCAGGATGAAGCGCCATAACCGGTCATATCGGCGAATGGAGGAGCGGTAACGTCTATGCCGCTGTCGTGCAGTACGTCCAGAAGGGCCAGTTTACCGTCTTCTTCAAGATCCTTGCGCTGCAGGGTGATCTGGATCAGCTGATCCATCCAGACTGAGGCGTCGAAGAAGTCAAGCATGCAGGTGTAACGATATATGGCAGTGCCGTTCTGCTCGCGCCAGAGCTTGCGCACCAGTGGTGACAGCGCCCGCTTGCCGGACTTCTGGAGCCGCCGGCCGATACGCTCCATCTGCTCACCGGTCAGGTCCTCCCGCTTGAGGAAGTCCAGCAGCCTGTTGATGCGCCGCCGCTCGCGCAGCGTTTTATCTATTTTTAAGGGCAGAGTCATGTGAAAAGCAGGTTGAGGTTTAGGTCAAGGTTTTATCAACCTCAATCTCAACCTCAATCTGAGGTTTCCTCCTCATACTCTTCGTCTTCGTCCTTTTCGGCAAGACGGGCTACAGCCACGACCTTTTCATTTTCCTCGGTATTCATCAGATTGACTCCCTGGGTATTCCGTCCTATGACCGAGAACCCGGAGACCGGTACCCGCAGGATCTTGCCCTGGTCGGTGATTACCATAAGGTCATGGTCGTCGGCGACCTGCATGACGTTGACCACGGATCCGTTACGCTCGGTGGTCTTGATCGTAATGATCCCCTTGCCGCCGCGCGACTGGTCACGGTATTCGTCGAGGTCGGTCCGCTTGCCGAAGCCGTTTTCGCAGACAGTGAAAATAGTCGAGCCGACGGCCGTATTGTCAACGATCTCCATGCCGATCACCCGGTCATCCTTGGCAAGGTTCATACCGCGCACCCCGCGGGTGACACGTCCCATCGGACGGACATCCTCTTCGTTGAACCGGATGGCTTTACCGTTGCGTGAAGCCAGGAAAATGTCCTTGGTTCCATCGGTCAGCGCCACGGAGATCAACTTGTCGCCGTCGTCCAGATTAACGGAAATAATGCCGCCGACCCGGACGTTGGAGTAATCAACCAGTGAGGTCTTTTTGACTACACCTTTCTGGGTGGCCATGAATAGGTAAGTGTTCTCGCTGAACTCCTTGACCGGCAGGATCGTGGTAATCATTTCACCGTCCGAGACGTTGACAAGGTTGACAACAGCCTTGCCCTTGGTAGTGCGGCTCCCTTCGGGGATCTCGTAAACCTTGAGCCAGTACATTCTTCCGGCATCGGTGAAGCAGAGCAGGTAGTCCTTGGTCGAGGCGATAAAGAGTTGCTCGACGAAATCCTCCTCTTTGGTCTTCATGCCGGTCTTGCCTTTGCCGCCACGACGCTGCGAGCGGTACAGGTCAACGGCGCTCCGCTTGATGTAGCCGGTGTGTGAGATGGTAACCACCATCTCTTCGTCTTCGATAGTGTCCTCACGCGAAATATCGGCGCTCTTGTCGGCGATATCGGAGCGGCGTTTGTCGCCGAATCTTTCACGGATCTCCGTCAGTTCGGCGACAATAATCTTGAGGATCTCGGTGTCGGATGACAGGATCTCCCGCAGACGGGCGATCAGCTTCATAATCTCTTCGTACTCGGCGATGATCTTGTCGCGTTCAAGGCCGGTCAGGCGTTGCAGGCGCATCTCCAGAATAGCCTGGGCCTGAATATCGGACAGCTGCACCGCACTCTCAAAACCGGCCGGTCGTGGAAGGCCCAGACGCGTCAGGAATTCAGGGTCGGCAAATTTCCCCTCCATCAGACCCAGTTTGGCTTCGGGTGGAGTTTTGGACTCTCGGATCATCTCGATCACGGCATCCAGCCAGTCCAGGGCGATCTTGAGGCCTTCCAGAATATGGGCGCGGGCCAGGGCCTTCTTCAGTTCGAAGTTGGTACGGCGGGTGACCACCTCGCATCGATGTTCGACAAAACAGTCCATCATCTCGCGCAGGGTCAGCACGCGCGGACGGTTGTGGACAATGGCCAGCATGATGATGCCGAAGGATACCTGCAACTGGGAATGTTTGTAGAGCTGATTTAGCAGCACCTCAGCATTTTCGTCCCGTTTGACCTCTATGACGATCCGCATACCCTGGCGGTCGGACTCGTCTCTAATCTCGGTAATTCCTTCGACCTTCTTCTCCTTGACCAGCTCGGCAATCTTCTCGATCAAGCGGGCCTTGTTGACCTGGTATGGGAGCTCGGTGACGATAATCGCCTGGCGCTCTGAACGTTTGGACGCCTCAACGTGAGCTTTGGCGCGGATCTGGATGATGCCTCGACCGGTGCTGTACGCTTCCCTGATACCCTGGCGGCCGTAGATGGTGGCGCCGGTCGGAAAGTCGGGGCCGGGGATCATTTCCAGCAGCTCCTCAAAACCGATCTCAGGATCCCGGATCACGGCGATGATGCCGCCAATAATCTCACCCAGGTTGTGTGG
>Ga0118677_10011996_pt1 | contig 12835 bp, 12 predicted proteins | sample AliMusrvi5mmetaG_FD_86154 | JGI IMG/M metagenome (GOLD analysis project Ga0118677, IMG submission 86154)
CCCCATGCCAGTGCAATCACGACCACACCGGCGATGAACGGCGCCCACAGACAAAAGAACCAGAATCCATAACCTGAAGCCTGAATTGCAGAGAGCATCAGCAGCCCAGCCAGCGTAGTAATCCCGATGCCGATCGCAAACGGCAGCGTCCACCAGCGCTTCCAGCGCGCGATGTCGGCGTCAACGGGTGGAGGCGCCTCGGTCGCAGCCATAACAGAATCGATGACCGTTTGCTCGACAATCGGCGACTCCACGGCCAGTTGTTCAAGCCGCTGCATGCCCTCGGCTGCGCTGATATCACCGCGCTCGATCTGTTCCAGAATGCGCATCCGCTCATCGTTTAATGGTTCAGTCATCATGCCACGTCCTTTTTACCTTGCCAGCCGGCGGGGAAGAACAATGCTGGGTGGATCACCCTCGCAACATGTTCACCGCTTCATCAACCGATAGCTGTCCTTGCGCCACGCGATCCAGAATGTCCTGGCGCGCTTTGGCCGCCGACGCAATCGCCACATCCGGCGCACTCCCCGCTGCAGGCGCCGATGGCGAAATGGGCGCAGGAGGCGCGGACACAGGCATTAGGCTCTTCATAACGACCTCGGTCGCCACGGGGGACTGCGCGCTGTGAATATCGAGGTTCGCCGAGATACTGTCGAACTTGACCGCCGCGCCGCCGCCCTGCAGTTGCAGATGGCAGTTGCGCCCGGACTGCTGACTGTGCGTGGTCGGCAGATTGGACGTAAAGCGCCCGCTCAACGTGCTGAAATCAACCGCACAACCCGCGCTGGATTGCACGGAGAGTTGCGTGTCGCCAGAGATCGTGTGAAAATCATATGGCCCCTCGCCAAGCGGCGTCTCGATCGTGACCGCGCCACTCACTGTGGACAGCTTTAATGACGGGAAGTTGCAACCCGCCAGCGCCACTTTGCCGGACACAGTCGTAATTTCACCAGCGCCAGCAAGCTTCTCCGCTTTCAACATCGCGCTCACCAGGTTGATCTTGATCGGCCCGGCTAGATCTGCCAGCGCCAGATCGCCAGATATCGTGCTGATGTCAAATTGGCCGGAGAGCCCATTGACGGTCGCGGTGCTGCTCACGCATTTCAGCGTCAACGCAGTGTTGCGCGGCGCGCGCACGGTATAGGCTACGTCACACGGGCGCTGACCGAAGAAGCGCCAGAAGCTCTCGCCATATTCGGTCTTGATCGTCACGGCGCCTGTTTCATCCTGGGACATCTCGATGCGAGTATGCTCCACGTCGCCGTTGTCCTGCTTTGCAGCAGTGACCGTAATCACGCCCTCGTCGCCCGTCTGAATATCGACCGTGCCGCTGATGCTAGCCAGTATCAGTCTGGCTGGGCTGGGCGTCTGAAACGCGCGCTCAATTGGTTCCTGTGGCATATCTAAGCTCCTTTACCGGATAATGCTGACAATAGTTGTTCGGCCTGTGCCGCGGTAATCTTCTTCTGTTCAAGCATGCGCAATATCAACATGCGCTCTTCGTCGGTCACCGGTTCGCGCGGCGGCGCCGGTGGAGGTGGGGGCGGCGCCGCGCGCCAGCCCTCATCCGCTTTCGGACGGCGGGTCCATTGGAAGCGCCGATCGGCATGGCGCGCCTGCTCTTCGGCTTTGCGTGTGGCGCGTTCCACTTTCGCTTGCACCTTTGCCTGCACGCTGGCAGTGGCGCGCTCCGCAGCTTCGCGCGCGCGCTGGGCAATGCGATCGCCCAGACCGTTCAGCCCACTGAGATCGGGTTCAAAGTCGAAATTGAAATCAAAATCGAATTGCGGGAAAGCGCCTCGCCCATCCTCCGTCGCCGGGGCATGGCTCATGATGCTGACATCGCCCATCGCATTAAGCGTGACATCGACTTCGCCGCTGCCGAGTTTGAGATCGTAGCTGCCCTCTTCGATGGTGCGGCCGCCGCCGGGGGCGTTCAGAGTAATACTCGCCGACTCACTGATGATGTGAACGGTAGCGTTTGCATCAGGCACAAAACGCGCCGTTATATCTCCACTCGCCTGTACCTTCGAGTTGCCAAGCGGGTTAGTAAATCCAATAGCGGCATCGCCCAACACAACGGCCTCGATGCTGAAGACTCCCTGCGCGTTGAGATCGCCCGCGATCTGCCCGGCGTTCACATTGCCCTGCACCCCGCCCAAAGACACTTCGCCGGCGGTGTTGCCGAGGGTCACATTGCCCTGCACCCCGGCTACGCGCAGGTCGCCTCCGACGTTCGCGAGGGAGAGGTTGCCTTGTGCGCCTTCGATGCTGACATCGCCGCTCACGTTGCCGATCCCAGTATTGCCCTGTATGGCGCGGGCGGACAGATCGCCGCTCACATTAGTGATGTTTACTGTGCGCACATCCAGCAGGCTGAGATCGCCGCTGACGCTATTCACCGCCAGGTCGCCTGTCACATGCTTGATCGACACGTCGCCCGAATGGTTATCGAGCGTCACGTCGCCCACATGGCGCAACGCCAGGTCGCCGGTCGCGGCGCCAAGCTGCACGCGGCCATTCACTGACTTGATGCGCACATCGCCATGCGCCTGGCCGATCTTCAGATTCGCGCCAAAAGGAACGCGCACCACGGCATCGCCATTGCAGCGCAGATGCACTACCAGGTCATCGCTCTGCTGAAGCGTAAAGTCACCTTCGACCTTGGCCAGCACCTCGGCGCGCTCCCATCCCATCAGGCGGAGATCGCCATTAGCCTCGTCAATCACCACATCCGGCTTTTCACCGGTCACTAAGGATTTCTGTTGCACCATTATTCGCCTCCCTGCAAAATGCGCATCGCCTCATCGGCGCTGATTCGACCACGATCCAGTTCATCCAGGACGCGCTTACGTTCCTCATCGGAAACCCTGATCGCAGGCTCCTCGCGCCCGGGTTCATACCCCAGCGCGCGGATGACTTCGAGCAAACGGCTGCGCAGGGTGGGATACGACATAGCCATCTCACTCTCCATGCGGTTCAACTTACCCTCGCAACGCACGAACGTCTCGATGAACTGCAATTGCTCGGATGTCAGGCGCATGAAGCGGCCGATCTCGAAATGACCTTCCACGGTCGAGTCACATTGCTGACAGTAAAACCGAGTGACCTGGATGTCACCGCCACAGATTGGACATTGTGTTGGTAATATTTTCATTGGCACACCTCATTACGATCGACACAAAACCGACTTCTGATTTCGTGATTATATTACTGCGTAGAATTGAATTTGTCAATATGAATTTTGATATTATCAACATCAATATTAATATTATTGATATTACTCAAAAAGAATCCGACGCACTTGCTATCCGCAAGTCTTATGTCAAGACCGTTGGCTCAAAACACGGTTTGCACATTGCCAAATCGGGAGTATGCTAGATATGCCACGCAGACGCGTGAAACAATTATTGAGGTGACTCATGTACAAACGCATTCTGGCGCCATTGGATGGTTCAGAAGTTGCCGAGGCCGTGTTGCCGCAGGTTCAAATGCTGGCCGAATGTGGGGGATCGCAAATCATCCTGCTTTCAGTCGTCGTGCATCCCAACTACGACTATTTCATCCCGGAGCCGGCGTTGGCCAACGCTGCGCGCGAGAACCAGATCAACGAGTCAAAGGCCTATCTCGAACGGATGGCTGCAAAACTCGGTGAAAACGGGTTGGCGGTGCGCACCGAGATGTGCGAAGGGCCAGTAGCTGAAGCAATCCTGGACTATGCCGACAGCACAAAGGCCGATTTGATTGCCATGTCTACGCACGGGCGCAGCGGGATCGGGCGCTGGCTGATGGGGAGCGTGGCCGAGCGCGTGATGCGCGCAGCCAAGGTGCCGGTGTTGCTGGTGCGCCCGCCGCGCCACTAGACTAGACCAGATTCCCGGAATTTCGCGAAATTCCGGGAATCTGGCGGGCGAGTTTATGTATTACTCGCCAATTCGATTTGTCGCAGCGCCGCGAGATTTGCCGCGCCTGTGCACAGCATCGTGACGCGCAACTGTCTGGTCACGATGTCAATCTCGTCATGCACGGCCTGCTCCGACTCGGTCGCCGCGCGGAGGAACGGGCCGGCCATGCCGAACAGGGTCGCGCCAAGCGCCAGGCACTTCGCGCCATCCACGCCGTTTTTTAGCCCGCCGCTGGCGATAACAGGCAATTCCGGCACGGTGGCTCGAACGTTGCGAATCGAGTCGGCGGTGGAAATGCCCCAGTCGACAAACGCGGCGGCGACGCGCCGCTGCACGTCGGTGCGGGCGCGGTACATCTCCACCTGACTCCACGATGTTCCGCCCGCGCCTGCGACATCAATGCCCGCCACGCCCATTTCTGCCAGTTGGGTCGCGGCGCGCCGCGAGATGCCCCAACCCACTTCTTTAGCAACCACCGGCACACCAACGCCTTTTACAACTGCCTCAATTTTTGGCAGCAGGTTCGCCCAGTTGACGTCGCCTTCGGGCTGCAGCGCCTCCTGCAACGGGTTCAGGTGCAACACCAGCACATCGGCGCGAACCAGATCCACCGCGCGGCGGCACTGGTCGACGGTAAACCCGTAATTCAACTGCACCGCGCCAATATTGGCAAACAACAGAATATCCGGCGCGACATCGCGCACTTGAAAGGTGTGGGCGGTTTCGGGGCGCACCACGGCCGCGCGCATCGAACCCAATCCCATTGCTACGCCGGCGCGCTGTGCCGCTGCCGCCAGGTTGCGGTTAATGAGGCGCGCCTCTTCAGTCCCGCCAGTCATGCAGGAGATCAACAACGGGGACTGTAGTGTTTTGCCGTAAATCGACAGCGACATGTCGATGGCGTTCATGTCGAGTTCGGGCAATGCCTGATGCACAAAGCGGATTTTATCCAGGCCGGTGGTCGCGCGCGAGGCGACGTCCTGTTCGAGGTTGATGCGAATATGGTCTGCTTTGCGCTGCTCAAGTTGTCCCTGTGTCACTCATAGCTCCTTTTCTAGTCTGCTTATCATCGTACAAGTCGTAACCGAATTCAAGGTGTGGTGTTTCACTCCGTTAGTAGACCTGCACGAATGGCGCATGCCGACTGCAGTGATATATTAGAATACAATCTCACCCTTAAAGGCATATTCTGGAGGAATTATCAATGGCAGATCAAGGAACGTTTGAACGCGTCAAGGTGCTGGTCGTCAAGCTGCTCGGTGTCAGTCCCGAGAAAGTCAATATGGAATCCCGTTTCCGCGAGGACCTGGAAGCGGACTCTCTTGACCTGGTCGAGTTGATCATGGCGTTTGAAGAGGAATTCGGCGGTGAGATTTCTGACGAGGACGCGCAGAAAATCACCACCGTGGGCGAGGCTGTGCGATATCTGGACGAGCATAGCGCGGCCAAGTAGCACTGATTCAGTAGATTCATTTTCAGGTTTCATCAGCAAGCCGATCTGTATAAGCAGATCGGCTTGCTTTGTTTCTTTTCCTCGCGTCAAGCCTTGTGCGCCGCCAGAAAAGTATCGACTTCCCGACGCGTCGGGATGCTGGGCTGGGCGCCCAGGCGCGTGACAGAAATGGCAGATGCCGCAACCGCATACTCAGCCGCCGCGCGCAACTCAAACCCCTCGCACAACCTGACAGTCAACGCGCCTGTGAACGTGTCGCCAGCGCCAAGCGTATCCACCACCGGCACGGCATAGCTGGGTATGTGACCGCGCCACGCGTCACCATCCACCCACACCCCGGTTTCGCCAAGCGTCACCAGCACATTGCGCGCGCCCATCACCTTCATCGTAGTCGCAGCCCGCATTGCGCTCTCGATACTTTTAACGACGCCTCCTGCGATTTCCCCCGCTTCCTTCTCGTTGACCACAACATAGTCGGATAACGGCAAGAGCGCGCCCCGGAATCGGAATGTGGGCGCAGCATTTAGAACGGTCAGCGCGCCTGCCTCGCGGCCAATTCGCAAGGCGGCTTCAACCGCTTCGAAGGTCGTCTCAAGCTGTGTCAGCACCGCCTGCGACGACGCAATCATCGCTGCATACTGCACAACATCTGCCGCACTCAGAGCGCCATTGATCCCGTTCGCGACGACGATTTCACTTTGCCCCTGCAGATCGGTCGCGACGACGAAGCAGCCGCTGGCCGTGCCGCGCCGGTGCAATACCGCCTGAGTATCCACACCGGCGGCAGTCAGCGCCGTCACCATCGCATTGCCAAACAAGTCTTCGCCGACGATGCCGATCAGCGCGGGGACGCCGCCTATGCGCGCCACCGCGTAAGCCTGGTTTGCCCCTCTGCCGCCGCAGGACACTTGCAGGTTGTTGCCGTGCACTATGCCGCCCGGCTGCACTAGCCGCGGCACGCGGATGCTGATGTCCATGACCAGGCTTCCAACAACCGTGATCATCTGGTTATTGGGGAATTATTCATGCACGGATTCGCCGACGAGGGTCTGCGTGACAAAATCGTCGCACAGCCGTTCGAGGCCGGCAACGGTGTTGCGCAGATAGGCTTCGCCATTGCTGTGGGCAGGCGCGAAGGATGCCAGCAATTCGCCAGCCAGTTGGTCCAGATTCTCGCGCGGTTTGTGGCTGCGCACCAGTTTACGCACACCGGCCTGGGCGGCCTTCAGGTATTCCTGCGTGCGCGCTACAAGCGCCATGTCGCCCATGGGACCGGTTGCCGGCACGACCACTTTCAACTTGCGATTGCGCCGCAGCACTGCCAGCGCGGCCAGCCATGCATCCAGGTTGGCCTTTTGCAGCGACGGCGGCTCGTTCCCAGCCACCATCCAACCAGCGAACACGATGCCGGTGTCGCGCACCGTCACGACTGAGCTTCCGTGGGAGAAGCTGTTCGCGCCGCTGATATCGATGTGGATCGGATTCTCCGACCCGAGCGTGAACGTCGTCGCTTCGCTGTAAGTCATGTCGGGCAGAACGGCCCGCTCGCGCAACTGCGCCGGCGAGAGGGGTTCGAGCATGCGCGGTTGCGATGCTTCGAGCGCCGCATACAACTGGTTAAAACCGGCATCGTGGATGATCGCCGGCAAGCCAAACGCGCCGAGGTTCGGCGCGAGCGCCTTCATCACCTCGCTATTGACGCGATCCGCCGACGTGAAGATGATCATGCGCAACGGCTTTGGGGTCAACGACTGGATATCGGCGCGCCATTGCAGCGCCTCGTCCACACCCAGCGGCATATCGATGCTGACGGCGCCGTCCTTATCAATCACACACCCGACGTTCAACCCGTCTGAGGCGCTGTGGACATAAATGTTTTCGTGTATTTTCTGCATACCGTATTCCTTGGCGGTCTATTCACTCATTTTGCCACATCCAAACATGGCACTGCCCGTCTCCTGGAAGCCGAGGCTTTAGCCGGATTTCGCCAGTTCGTGAACTGCTGAGTCTAACGCGGCTTGCGCGGAAGCGGCATCGGGCGCCGGGCCACTGCCTTGTGCGAACTCCGGAGACCCGCCGCCTTTCGCAGCGGGGGAATTGAGCGTATTTAACGCGCCGCGCAACAGCGCCGCCACATCGGTCTTGACATCAGCCGACCGCGCGAAGCACAGGTGCGCCCTGCCGCCGGCGTTACTCGCCAGTAACGCCGTAACGCCGGGGCCACTGGTCAGGCGTTTCGCCATGAACTTCAGGCTGTTTGCATCGCGCGCGAAACGCGCATCAAACGATTTCACAATAACGCCTGTGTGTTCGCGCAACAACTCCTGCGCCTCGTATTCCAACAACCGGCTCTGCGCCTCGGCGAGTTCCTTGCGCATAGCCTTCGCCTCATCGCGCAACCGGCCGATCGCGGGCAATATCTCGGCGCGCGACATGCGAAAACTCTCGATAAGCGCAGCGGCTAACTGATTCAGCGCGCGATAATCGGCCAGCGCGCGCCCGCCGCAACGAAAATAGATGCGGGTCGTATTGCCGCGCTTCTCGGTGCGCGTGACCTTGATCATGCCAATCTGCGCGCTCGAACGCACGTGCGTCCCGCCGCAGGCTGACCAGTCGAAACCCTCGACCTCCACGATCCGTATCCGCCCGGTCACCTTGGGCGGTTTGCGCAAGGGCAGGCAGGCGACCTCTGCATCCGTCAACTCACGCACTGTCAGCGGACGATCTTCAAACACGATCTGGTTTGCGGTATCCTCGGCGCGCTCAACTGCCGCCGCCGTCAAGCGCGGCGATGGCAAGTCGAGGGTGCATTCGTCTGCGCCGATATGCACCGCAAGGGTATCGAGTTCCGCCGTGGTGACAAATGCCTGTGACAACACGTGCTGGCCGCTGTGTTGCTGCATGTGATCGACCCGTCGCGCGCCATCTATTTCGCCAGACACGTCGTGTGCGTGCAACGGGGCTGCTAGCACATGCACTATCTCGCCATCGGCGCGCTCGATCACGTCGATCACGTTGACGCCATTCAAGCTGCCAAGATCGTTGGGCTGGCCGCCGGCGGACGGATAAAACGCGGTCTGATCCAGCACGACTGCGGGGCGCCCGTCGATATCCAATGCCTCGCGCACATGCGCCGTGAAACGCCACAGGAATGAGTCGTCGCGATACAAACGCACTGTCATGCGATGGATTATAGTGGTAAGACTATGGGTGAAGCATTTAATGCCTTAAAAACAAGGCTCGCAGATTACACGCATTTTCAGCAGGCTGAGTCGCTTCTGTCATGGGATCAGGAGACCTACATGCCGCCGGGGGCGGTCGTCGATCGTGGCGAGCAACTGGCGACGTTGAGCAAGTTCTCACACGAGTTGTTCGTCGCGCCGAAAACAGGCAGGCTATTGCGCGATGCGGCGAAGGAAGACGTAGTCGCTGGCAACCCCGATTCGGATGAGGCCGCGATTGTGCGCGTGACGTTGCGCGACTACAAGAAAGAACGCAAGATACCTGTGGACTTCGTCACCGAGCTTGAGCGCGCGCGGGCGCAATCGCACCAGGCCTGGGTCGAGGCGCGCAAGGCGTCAGACTTCAGGCACTTCGAGCCGTGGCTGACCAAGATGATCGACTTTGCGCGGCGCTATGCCGACTTACAGGGATATAAGGAACATCCTTATGACGCGCTCCTCGACAGATTCGAGCCCGAAATGCGCACCAGCCACGCGCGCAAGATCTTTGCCCAACTGCGCGACGGGCAGGCGCCGCTGGTAAAAGCCATCAGCGCCAAAGCTGACGCGATCAGCGACGCGCCGCTGCACGGCCACTTCCCGCGTGAGAAGCAGATTGAGTTCGCGACGCGCGTCAGTAAGCAATTCGGCTATGACTACAACCACGGGCGCATGGACTTCGCCGCGCACCCGTTCGAGACATCGTTTTCAGCCCGCGACGTGCGCATCACCACGCGACTGTATGAGAATTTCTTCAACCCGATGCTGTTCGGCACATTGCACGAGACCGGCCATGCCCTGTACGAGCAGGGGGTGAGCACGGCCTTCGCGCACACGCCGCTCGAACATGGCGTGTCGCTGGGTATTCACGAATCACAGTCGCGCATGTGGGAGAACCTGGTCGGGCGCAGTCACGAGTTCTGGGAGCACTTCTACCCCGAACTGCAGGCGACCTTCCCGGAGCAGTTCCGCCCGGTGTCGCTCGATGACTTCTACCGCGCGATCAACCGCGTCAGCCCGTCATTCATCCGCGTCGAAGCCGACGAGGTGACCTATAACATGCACATCATGGTGCGCTTCGAGCTCGAACTCGATTTGATCGAGGGCAAGTTGAAAGTGCGCGATTTGCCCGAGGCGTGGAATGCGCGCTACAAAGAGTACCTGGGCATCACACCGCCGAACGATGCCGTCGGCGTCCTGCAGGACACGCACTGGGGGATCGGGTTGATCGGTTACTTTGCCACATACACCCTCGGCAACCTGGCATCAGTGCAGTTATTTGAGCAGGCAGAGGTGGACATCCCAGCGTTGCGCGACAACATCCGCGCGGGCAACTTTGCGCCGCTGCTGCAGTGGCTGCGCGCGAACATCCATCAGTACGGCCGCAAGTATTCGCCGGACGAGATTATGCGCAAGGCCACGGGTAAACCGCTCAGCGCTCAGCCCTATCTGAACTACCTCAAGAGGAAATATTCGCAGATATACGGGCTTTAAGAGCGACATCGGTTGGAAGAAGACATCGGTTGGAAACCGACGTCTGGATCACGGAGAAACCCGCTTCGCGGGTTAAGAGCCCGAAGGTAAAATGACTCTCGAAGACATTCTCAATATCCTGAAATCTCAGGCGAGCCCGGACAACGTGGCCGGGATGGCGCGGTTCGGCATCAACCCGGATAAGACATTGGGGGTGTCGATCCCGGCGTTGCGCAAGCTGGCGAAACAGATCGGACGAGATCATCGCATTGCGCAGGAACTGTGGGACAGCGGCATCCACGAGGCGCGCATCCTGGCGGGCTTCGTGGATGACCCGAAGCTCGTGACTGAAGCGCAGTTGGAAGCGTGGGTCGCCGGCTTCGATTCATGGGATGTGTGCGACCAGGTGTGCGCGGGGTTGTTTGACGCCACGCCGTTCGCCTGGAATAAGGCTGTCGAGTGGACTGCGCGCCCCGAGGAGTTTGTCAAACGCGCCGGGTTCGTGCTCATGGCCGCGCTGGCCGTGCACGACAAGAAGGCGGCGGACGACCGATTCATCGCTTTCCTGCCGTTGATCGCGCGTGAGTCGAACGATGCGCGCAACTTCGTCCGTAAAGCGGTGAACTGGGCCTTGCGCGGCATCGGCAAACGCAACCGGGCGCTCAACCAGGTCGCGATTCAGACAGCTCGCGACATCCTGATGCTGGACTCCAAAACCGCGCGCTGGATTGCGGCGGATGCATTGCGTGAACTGAGCAGCGACGCTGTGCAGGCTAAGTTGGTAAGATAGCGCACTATGAACACCACTTCTCCTGCCGATCACAACCTGGACACTCTGGCCAGTGAAATACGCCGCCTGGGAAACGCGCTGGGCGAAGTCATCACCACGCTTGTTGGACCGGCGATCCTCACCATGGAGGAAGAGCTGCGGCTGCTTGCCAAGGCCAGCCGCGCCGGAGACGCTGACGCGACAGAGAAACTGCGCGCTGCCACCAGCCAGTTGAGCGAAGCCGACGCCTATGAGATGGCGATGGCCTTCACCACCTATTTCGAACTGGTGAACCTGGCCGAGGAGAACTACCGCACCAACATCCTGCGCCGGCGTCGCGCCGCGCGGATGGCCGGGAATGGGCCTGTCGTGCGCGAATCGATCGAGGCGGCCATCATCGAGCTCAAAGAGCATGGCGTGACCACACAGGAGATGCAGGCGCTGCTCGACAAGCTATCGATTGAACTGGTGTTCACCGCGCACCCCACGGAATCCAAGCGCCGCACCGTGTTGTCGAAACTGCGCCGGCTGGCAGCGCTGTTACGCTCCGATGAAACCAGTATCACAGGCGAGACGGCTTCATCGTCCGCCGTGCGCCATTCGCTGCTCGACGCCGATATGCGGCGCGAGATCGCCTCGTTGTGGCTCACCGACCGCTCGCGCAGCATGCAGCCGGCCGTCACCGACGAAGTGCGCACCGGGCTGTGGTACTTTGACACCACCGTCTGGGACGCGATGCCTCGATTGCAGGCAGATATGGAACAAGCGATTGCAACCCACTACCCCGGCGCACAACCACCGCGGCGCTGGTTGACCTTTGGCTCGTGGATCGGCGGGGATCGTGACGGCAACCCGAACGTCACAGTCGCCGTCACCGCCGAGACGCTGCAGTTGCACCGCCGCGGCGCGCTTGAGAAGCTGCGCGAAGCCACCCACGAGATGTCGCGCCGCCTCAGCATCTCGCGCCATCGCGACCGCATCGCGCCGGAGATCGAGACGGTCTTCCTCCAGCCCGCGGGCCGCTACTCCTTCGTCAGCTCCCGTATGTTGAAGGAGGTCTCAAGCCTCGGCGGCGACGTTGATGGGCTACTGCCTCCCACCGTCCAGAAGAGGCTGCACGACCGCCAGCGCAAGATCGGCTAGCTGGGAACCATTCGTTTCCGAATTGAGTGTGCGAATCTTTCAGCCAGGGGTGCGGCGTCCGTTCCTGCATAGGTTCCGGACGCCGCAGGACTCCGAGTTTAGCGGTTTTGCTGGATGCGAATCTGAGCGGGCGCAGCCACCTTCAAGGGAACTGTTTGCCTCACACTTCCAATCGAGAGCTGCCCATTGGCAGCCACATTGGCTAGCGAACTACCTCGGGCCATGAAGATCTTGTAATCGCCGTTCTTGTCTGTGGCGGTGCGATAGGTTCTTCCGTTGACAACAAGCTCAACTGGAACCCGGGCCATCGCCTGTCCCGCTGGGTTCGTGACATGTCCGCCATGGATCTGAGGGCCGAGGTCGTTCAGGCCTCTGGGCATGAACATGAATGTTCCGTAGGCGACGTCCCAGTACACGCCAATCCAGTCCTGGCCGATGCTGTTGGCAGGGCAGGCCAGCTTGAATGTTGCCGACTGCGTGGAATCGGCGGTCACCTCGCTGGTTGAAGTGCTGTTCCAGGTAAACGTCTGTTCAAGCTTCAACGTCGCGTTCAAGAGGGGGGTAAAGTCCTTGTCGCCCTTCACGGAGTAGCCTACACTGATCTCCTTCTCCACGGAGTGCGAATCCCCTACTTCATCGTCGTTCTTCAACTCATACGTGACGTTGCTGCAGCTTGTTGAGGGCGTGTAAGAGTACAGCGCCGTCAAGCCGAAACGCTGAGGATCAATCGTCGTTGATCCGCTTGCGAACGGATCCTGGGCGAGGATCACCTGGCAATCGGTCGCCGAGAGGCCGTAGGGAGTGCTCGAGCCGCTGGCGCAGTTGCCACCGCTGCGCAACATGGTGGCGTTCTTCCAGGGCCTCCCCGACC
>Ga0118677_10011997_pt1 | contig 12835 bp, 17 predicted proteins | sample AliMusrvi5mmetaG_FD_86154 | JGI IMG/M metagenome (GOLD analysis project Ga0118677, IMG submission 86154)
GGGCAGGTTCGGAACCGATACCCAGCAGGCCGGATTTGCCCTCGGAGATGATCTCTATCTCAGCCTGTTCAAGGCTTAAACCCAGTTGTTCCAAAGCCCGCTCGGTGGCTTCTTCCACCGTTCTGGCGCTTACCTCGATCTCTTTCATTTCAATCCCTTTCTGCTCAACGTGTCCGCCCGCAGGCGGGGATGAGGCAGGGGTTCTATTTTTTGAGTTTGGTCGGCTGGTTCTTGGCGGTTGGGATGAGCGCCATCACCTGGGCGGGAAGGGTTTGCAGGCCGCCCCATCCGCTGAAGAAATACTGCATGGCGATACGGACCACCGCGTTGATGACCCAGTAGAGTGCGAGGCCGCTCGGGACGCTGATGGAGAATATACCGAACATGATAGGCATCATCACCTGGGTAAGCTGTGCCTGCTGGGCCATCTTGGGGTCGGTAGAGGTTTGGGTGGTCATCTTCTGCTGCAGCCACATGCTGGCGCCGACCAGGATGGCGAGCAGATAGTCTGAAGAACCAAGGTTCAGCCACAGGAAATGCACGTTGAGGGGCATGGCGGCGAAAACAACCGGCCAGGCGTAAAGGTTCTTGGCCAGGTTGAGGAAACTCTCGGGCGTTACGGCCATGACGCCGCGGATGCCCTGGTAGAGCGCGATCCAGATAGGTGTCTGCAGAAGGGTAGGCAGCAGGCAGCCGGCCGGGCTGACGCCCGATTCACGGTAGAGGCGCATCTGCTCGGAAGCCAGCATCTTGGCATCCTTGGCGTGTTTTTTCTGCAGTTCGGCCAGTTTCGGCTGCATGTCCTGCATGGCCTTGGTGGCCTTCATCTGTTTCAGCGTCAGGGGGTACATCACCGCGTTGATGATAAGCGTCAGCACGATGATGGAAAGCCCGAAGCTGTTTCCAAGGTAATGGGAAAGTGCTATCAGCGCATTGGTCATGGGCTGAAGGATTATAAGGTTCCAGATCTGGCCTATGTTCAATTTATAAACCTTTCTACTTGGTCACAGTAATGGTAGTAGGCACGACGCTTGTTACCACGACCGTCGTAGCGACGATTGAAGTCGGTGTACCTGTGATGGCGCCCAGCGAAAGGGACTTGGCCGCGCCGGTGGCCGCATCCATCGCGTACATCTTGTCTTCGAGCAGGGTATGGATGAATACCGTATTGCCCTGCGCGGAAAGCTGGGAATTGACGGTTGCGCTGCCCTGTTTGTCGCTCAGCCTGAAGTCGAGCAGCAGGGTCTTGGTCCCTGCCGCTGCGTCCAGCGAGTAGACCTTGGCTTCCTGGGTGGCGACGATGACTTTGCCGGCGACCACGACCGGGGACGAGGAAACGGCGTCGCCCACGTCGAACAAACCCGCTGAAGTGCCGTCCTTGATATTTACCGCGTAGACCTTGCCGTCCATGCAGGGGGCGTACAGGACGCCGTTAGAGATGACGGGGGTGGCGAAGAACCATTCACGGGGGAAGCTGCCGTTTGTGCCGGACGCTGGGAACTGCCATTTAAGGCTCCCGGTCGCTTCGTCGACGGCATAGATGCGGCGGTCGAATGAAGTTATGTAGACCACCCCGTCGGCCACGACGGGTGTCGAGACGACGGCGCCCTTGGCGTCGAAGGCCCATTTTTCTGTGCCGGTGGCCGCATCGACGGCATAAACCTTTTTATCGAAAGAACCCGCGAAAACCGTCCCGTTATCTACGGCGGGTGTGCACCATATCTTGCCGCCGGTGGCGAATCTCCAGGCGACTGCCAGCGTTTTGCCGTCCAGCGCGTACAGGTTGCCGTTCGAAGAGCCTACGAATACCTTGCCTCCGCCGGCGGTAACGCCGCCCACGATGGGTTTGGAGTCGTCGGTGTCGAGGGTGGCATTGCTGTTTTCAGCCTGTTTGGAGATGCTGTAGCTGTATATCTTGCCGTTATAGCCGGCCACGTAGATGTAATCCCCGGCGACCGCCGGTGTCCCGTAAACAGCCACCAGGGTGGAACCAGCGGAGCAGCTGAGGAACCCGCCGGACGCCGCCGTGCCCTCGACGGCCGAGGCCCACTGCTGGGTCCCGGAGGTCGTCATGGCCACGAGCTGGCCCTGGCTTGAAACGGTGTAAACGCTGTCCCCCGATACAGTTCCGCCCGCCCAGCCGGCCGCCACGGCGGTGGAGGAGCATCCGGAAAGCGTTACAAAAATTGCCAGCAGGGCGAGCCCGGTGCCGGCGAATGACGCGAACAATTTTTTCTTCAAGGCAAAATCCTTATCTGACTCTCATCGAACAGGCTTTTCAGGTACCGGATCGTATCCGCCCTCGTGCCAGGGATGGCAGCGGGCGATCGCCGGGTACCCATCCAGACTCCCTGTATGAGCCCGAATCTGGAGATGGCTTCAAAAGTATACTGCGAACACGTTGGAGAGTACCGGCAGGTGGAGGGCAGGACCTGTGAAATAGTCACCTGGTATAACCTAATGGCCCCGAGTGCAATCTTTTTTATCATCTGTCGCTGCCAGCAAGCCGGCCTGTGCCAGCAAATTTAAAACCGTTTGCCTGAGTTCCGTGAACTCCGCTGATGCCGTTTTGGGCCTGGCGCTGATAACGATGTCGGCCCCGGGTTTGAGGGAAAGCCCGCGGATTATCTCCCTCAGGCGGCGCTTGACCCTGTTGCGTATCACCGCTCCCCCGACCCGCTTGCTTACTATAAAGCCGCACCTGGCAAGCGGTAGACCGGTTTGGCAGCTTTTGAGTCCTAACAGCCCGCCGCCAATCCATCTGCCCTGCCCGTGTACGCGGGCGAAATCCTGCGGTTTGGTAAGGTGCTGCTCCCCTTTCATACGTTCATCCGGTTGAAAACTAACCCGAAAAGAACAGGAAGCAAATCGGATAAGCCCGTTTCCGGGCTTAAACTACGGTCAATCGGATGCGTCCCTTGAGGCGCCGTGATTTCAAAACGCCGCGTCCCCCGCGGGTCGCCATGCGCTTGAGAAAACCATGCTCGCGTTTTCGCGGTATCTTCTTCGGTTGATAAGTCCTCTTTGGCACTTTTACTCCTTGATAAAGGCCTTATGGCCTTAGATTCAAATTTTTAAGCCGAAGCTTCGGTTTCAACCGAAGGCGGCACGGCTGCGGGCGCTGCTGCTGCCTCAACGGGTTTGTTCTCGACGGGGGGAACGGGGTTGAGGTTCAGCGGGGGCACCATCCCCTGCAGGTGGATGTGTTCGGGAACGAAAGGCAGGAGGGCCATGTGCCGGGCCTGCTTGATGGCCAGGGCCAGCACGTGCTGGTGGCGGTTGCAGGTGCCTGTGCGGCGGCGGGGTTCGATCTTGCCGCGGTCCGAGATAAACCTGCCGAGCAGGCCGGTGTCCTTATAATCGATGATCTTGGCCCTGCTGGCGCAGAAAGGGCATACTTTCTTTTTGGGAGCGAACTTACTTCCCGTCCATTTTCCGGGGGGGCGCCTTCCCATCGGTCTTGCAGCTGTTTTCATTTCAACCACGGTATTATGTATCTCCTAATTCAAAAATCTTTATTGGCGGCCTGCTAGAAAGGCAGGTCTCCGGAATCTCCGGATTCGGGCTCTTCACCCTTGGGTTCAGCCGCGCTGCCCTCTCCACCCTTGTCGAGGAAAAGGACCTGGCTGGCGATAACTTCCGTGCGCGAGTGCTTCTGGCCGTCGGTGCCGTCCCATGTGCGGGTCTGAAGCCTGCCCTCGACATAAACCAGTTTACCCTTGGTGAGGTACTGGTTGCACAGTTCCGCGAGCTTGCTCCATGCTACGACGGAAAACCATTCGGTTTCCTTCTTTTTTTCACCTTCGGGCGTATTGTACGTCCTGTTGGTGGCCACGGAAAAAGAGGTCACGGGACTGCCCGAAGGGGTGAACCGCATCTCAGGGTCCTTCCCCACGTTGCCGATGAGCATGACTTTGTTAAGGCTTGCCATTGGGCGGGGCCCCCTCTATTCCAGGTTCTTGAGCAGGTAGCGGATTATCTCTTCGGAGATATTGAGCCTTGTCTCCAGTTCCGGGCTTTTTTCCGGTTTCAGTTTGAACAGAAACAGGAAATAATGCCCTTCGTTGAAGTGCTTGATCTGGTAAGCGAGTCTGCGCTTGCCCAGAGGCTTAACTTCAGCGATGGTGCCGCCGAGTCCGGTTACGAACGCGCTGATATTGGAGGTGGAGGTGCCCAGTTGCTCCTCGGTCCACTCCGGTTTGATTACCAGCATCAGTTCATAATTCCGCTGACCATCGGCGCTGCTGGAGGCACCGGCAGGCTTGGCTACTTTAGTTTTTTTGATGACCACGAACTCTCCCTAAAGCAAACGAAATTTTGATTATTATACCATAACGAGGGTAAAGAGCAAACTTGTTGACACACACGCCCCGGCTTTGATAGACTTAAATGCTTTTGAGTGGCCCCGTGGTGTAGCGGTCTAACATGCCACCCTGTCACGGTGGAGATCACGGGTTCGAATCCCGTCGGGGTCGCCAGTAAATCCCAGCCTTTTGAACACTCGAAAGTCCTTTTTTACTCCCCTGTATTTCGTCGATAGTCTTTCCTGTTATTATACCGCGCCAACGCGCGTTTTTCGAGATGGATTTATGAGCAAAAAACGGGTGATAGTCATCGGCGGCGGTGCCGCCGGAATGATGGCCGCGGGACGCGCGGCCGAGAGCGGGGCGGATGTGCTCCTGCTGGAAAAAACCGGGTCGCGGGGCGCCAAGCTCCTGCTTGCCGGCGAAGGCCGCTGCAACCTCACCAACACGCGTGAACTTGCCGATTTCATCGAGGCCTACGGGCCGAACGGCCGTTTTTTATACCGCGCTTTCGACCTCTTTTTCCGCGAAGAACTCCTTGAATTTCTCGGCCGCTTCGGCGTGGGAACCGTCAACGAGATAGACGGGCGCATATTCCCCGCCTCGAATTCCTCTGCCGACGTTCTGAAGGCCTTCGAGGCCTACATGCTGGAAAATCGCGTGCGCCTGGAGACGGGCAAAGAGGTTGACGCCATCACCGTTTCGGAAGGCCGCGTTACGGGTGTCAGCGCCGGCGGCGCAGAATATCCTGCCGAATCGGTGGTCATCGCCACGGGCGGCGCTTCCTACCCTGCCACCGGTTCAACAGGGGCCGGGTATCGCCTGGCCGGGGCCGCCGGCCACCGCATCGTCCGTATAAGGCCCGCTTTGGTCCCTCTCGCCGTTTGCGACGTGGAAGCCGTTAAGAACATGCAGGGGGTCAGCCTGAGCGGTGTGCGCCTGACTGCCTTCGCCTGCAACGCCATCGAGATCCCCTGCGGGGGCGTCTTGCGCGACGCCGGTCGCGGCATACCGGGCAAGAGCCCGAAACCCCCCGTGGTAGAAAGCCGTATAGGCGACGTTATCTTCACCCATTTCGGGTTGAGCGGCCCGGGCGTGCTCAAGATCAGCCTGGCGGTGGCAGACGCGCTCGAAAACGGGCCTGTCAGCATCGCCATCGACCTGCGGCCGCGCCTCACCTGGGAAGAGATGAGGGTCGAGATCCAGAAGCGTTTCGACCGCTTCAGTAAAAGGAATTACCGCAATATCCTGCTGGAACTCCTGCCTCCCAAGCTGGTGGACCCTTTCCAGCGCATGACCGGGGTGCCGGCCGAAAAGGTGGGCTCGCAGATAAACGCCGAAGAACGCGAACGGCTGGTGAAGCTGATAAAATGCCTTTCATTTGTGGTAAAAGGCCCGTTTTCGCTGGCTTCGGCCATGGTCACGGCCGGCGGGGTGGCCCTCCCCGAGGTAGATCCTGCCACTATGCAGTCAAAGCTGGTGAAAGGCCTCTATTTCGCCGGTGAAGTGATGGACATCGACGGGGAAACAGGGGGGTTCAACCTTCAGGCAGCCTTTTCGACGGGTCGCCTGGCCGGTGAAAGCGCGGCGGCGGAAGATTAGGCATTATGGACAACAACGACGATGTCATTTATTGTTTTTTCGGGCCAACCGCCCTCCAAAATATTGGAGCTGGATCCCGGATGCCCCTCCGGGATGACAGTGTCTCTAAGAGCTGACCGCTGATAGCTGATAGCTTTATTCACAGCACCATTATGTCAAACTGCTCCAGCACCCGGCAAACCGCGAAAAGCGGCAGACCCACCACGTTGAAGAAATCCCCCTCGGTGCGTTCCACGACCGCTGCTCCCATCCCCTGTATGGCATAAGCCCCGGCCTTGTCCAGCGGCTCGCCGGTCTTCACATAGGCGCCGATCTCGGCGGCGGTCAGGTTCTTCAGGTATACGAGCGTTTCAACCGATTCGGTGACGCATTTCAAACTTTCGGTGTCCATCACGGTGAAACCCGTGATGACGCTGTGCCAGCGGCCGCAGAGCATGGCAAGTATCTCCCGCGCTTCTTTGGCATCACCGGGTTTCCCTATGATGCGGTCTTCGAACACCCCCAAAGTATCCGCGGCCAGGACTACGGCGTCGGGATGGCGGGGGGCGGCCGCTTTGGCTTTTTCGATGGACAGGAGACGCGCCAGATCGTGGGGCGCCAGGCCGGGGCCGGCTTCCTCAGGATAGCCGCTGGGATCGACCGTGAAATCAAGGCCGAGCTGGCGCAACAACTGTTCGCGCCTGGGGGATCCAGAAGCCAGTACGAGTTTTCTCATTTATCCATCCCGAATACCGACGTTAAAAAACTTTTTACCCTTCTGCTTATAGTCTGGTACCGCATCCAGACGGTTATGTGCTTTCCCGGCAGCCAGAGTATAGTCCCCCTCCCGGTGGCATTCCAGAGGTCGTTAGCACTTTCCGGCGGGATAATTTCGTCGCTTTTGGCGTTTATCATAAGCAAGGGCCGGCCCTTTAGTGCTTCGGCGTATGTCAGCGGATCGCTCAGGAAAGATTGATGCGCCGGTTTGGCACGGTCGAAACCAACTCTGGCGACTTCTTCGAGAAAGACGCTGTATTCGGCAAGCAGCTTGCCGTGGTCCAGAGCAGGTCCCGGGTATCTTGAGCGCATCGCCGCGCTTATCCGGTTGATGTTTATCGAGTTGCCGCCGCATTCGATGAGGACTCCTGCGGAAATCCGCTTGTCCCTGCCCATGGCGATGGCCGCGGCGAATGAGCCGAAACTGATACCGAGGGCTCCGAAACGCATTGGGTCCGCCTCTGTGCGCTTTTGCGCCCAGTCTAATATCTGCCTGGTCTCGATGACGGACACGCGGTCGGTGTCGAACCATTCTTCGGGAGACAGCACATTCGGGCTCTTTGCGAGTTTCGGCGTGCGTGACGGATAGACGACGAGCCGCGGCACGAAACAGGCGATGCCGGCGTCGGCGAGTGTTTTTGCCATGAATGTCGGGGGTATGACGCTGGTGCGGCCCATCCCGTGCAGAAGGACCACGAACGGGACGGGGCGGCAGGCTTTAGGCCGGTAGTACTCGGCGGTCACGATGTCGCTGCCGATAAGCCTCGGCACAGCGGCGGATGTGAAAGACACTTTAAAAACGTCGTGAAGCGGGTTGGAACGCACCGGGTCGAGTTGGAAATTGCCGGTGCCTTGCCTGTAATCGAAGGGGTTCATTCAGCGGGTAATTTTAGCGGAGGCGCCCGTTTTGCGCAACCGGGTTTCGTTTATGAGGGATCATAGTCATTGCGGGAAGCAAGGGTGGTGTCATCCCGGGCCGTGACCCGGGATCCATTTCAATCCTGCATGTTGGGCTGAAAGCCCGACATGCTATGGATGTCAATTGAGAGCGTCTTCTATCCCGGCGTTTTATAAAGCTGACCGCTGACCGCTGACAGCTCGTTTACCCGAACCGCTCCGATTTCCACGGGTCGGCGTTATTGTTGTATCCGCGCGTCTCCCAGAAACCCGGTTTGTCCACGGCGCTGAATTCGATGCCGGTAACCCATTTGGCGCTCTTCCAGAAGTATTTCTGTGGCACTACCAGTCGCATGGGACCGCCATGCTCCGCCGGGAGCGGCGTGCCGTCGTGCTGATACGTGAATATCACGTCGGGCTGGAGAAAATCGGCCAGCGACAGGTTACTGGTGAATCCGTTGTCGGCGTGGATGATAACAAACTTGGCGTCGGGCTTGAGAGTGACGAGCCCGGTCACCGTTTTCGACCCGAACCCGTCCCAAAGGTTGTTGAGCCGCGTCCAGGTTGTGACGCAGTGGATGTCCGAGAACACCTTTTCAGACGGGAGGGCCATGAATTCGGAATAACTGAGCGTCAGTGGGGCCGAGACCTCCCCGGTGATGGAGAAGGTCCAGCCCGTCGTGTCGATGGCTGCTGCGTTTCCTTGCCCTTCCAGCGGCCACGTGCCGGTTTCGGTCTGCCCGGGCGGGATGCGGTTGGCCCGCAGGACGTCGGGGCTGTATATAACTCCGGGCAGCTGTGAGATGGTGGTGGGCGGTGAAGAGGTCTTGCCCGGGACCCCGAAACAGCCGGAAAGGAGGGCCGGGGAGGCCGCCGCCGTAACGGCGATCAGCGCCCCTGCTCCCTTTAAGAAATCCCTGCGTGATACCTTTTTATCTAGCATACTTTTTCTATAACCGGTGTCCATTTTCCCCGGTAGACCGGGGTTATTTCTTGTTTGTCGGCCCGACAAAATGATGGAAGTGGATTGTCGGGTCAAACCCGACAATGACATGCAAGAAGATGTTGTGTCATCCCGGGCCGTGACCCGGCATCCATTACCATCCTGCCTGTCGGGCTAAAAGCCCGACAGGCTACAGATGTTATTTGAGGCGTTCTCTAAAAGCCGATAGCTGACAGCTGACCGCTTCGCTTATTTCTTCTTGTATGCTTCGGCGCAGGCCTTGGCATGGAAAGCGAGTTTCTGTCCTTTGATGGTTTCGGTGTAGGGCTCATACGCGATCACGCCCTCGCAGAAAGCGCAGCGCGGGAATTTCATCGACTTCAAAGCATCGGCGCAGGCCTTGGCGTGGAACTGCATCTCTTTCCCGCCGATCGTCTCGGTGTAGGGTTTGTACATGATGGCGCCGCCGCAGAAAGCGCACTTTTCCTCTACCATTTTCTTTTCAGCCATGATTTTTCCTCCTGACCAAATTTTGCCGGTAAATCCGGCTGACTGCCGGACGCTGACAACTTCCTTTAGGATATTCCTATGTTCGTCAAATAATCATAACATTGGGGGGCTAATAGTTAAATAGTTATGACGTAAAACATGTTTATTAATGACCAAACGAGTGTTATTCTGGATCCCCGAGGCATAGCTCGGGGATGACATTGATGTTTGTCGGGTGCTTTCCGACAAAGTTAAGGAAATGGGTTGTCGGATCGAGTCCGATCCGCCTATGCGGAACGGGGTTGGGTGGTGTCATCCCGGAGCGCACATCCGGGATCCAGAGTATGGCACCTGGCTCTGGATTGTCGGAGCAAGTCCGATCCGCCCAGGCGGAACGCGTGAGGGGGAGTATTAGAGTTTGACGGTGTGTTATCATTTTATTAAAAGGTTTTCAGGAGGATATTTATGGACATCATCGATGCCATTTACGGCAGGTTCAGCGCGCGCGCCTACAAACCCAGGGCTATCCCGAAAGAGACGCTGATGAAGATCTTCGAGGCGGCCGTCCGCACTCCTTCGTGGGCCGACAGCCAGCCCTGGGAAGTTTACCTGGCCGCCGGGGCGACACTGGATAAACTGCGTAACGCCAATCTCGAACTCTTTAAATCGGGCGCCCCCCGCGCGTTTGAGGTCCCTGGGCCGGCGAAATGGCCTGACGACGCACAGGGTCGCATCGAGCGCAATATGGGCGAACGTTTAAGGGAACTCGGGCTCGACCGCGAAGACAAGGCCGGGCGCCAGAAGCTCGTCGAGGGCAATTTCAGGTTCTTCAACGCTCCCGCCGTCGCTTTCCTGTGCATGGACAAGACCCTGTCTTCATGGTCGTCTTTCGACATGGGGGCTTTCTCGTACGGCCTGATGCTGGCGGCGATGGAGTTCGGAGTGGATTCCGTGCCGGCTGTGATGATGGTTTCTTACCCGGACCTGGTCCGCGAAACGCTCAAAATCCCGGCCAACCTCACCATCCTGTTCGCGGTCGCCCTGGGCTACCAGGATGACGCCGACCCTCTCAACAAGTTCCGCAGCGTCCGCCGCCCGGCGGATGAGGTAGTGCATCTCTTCGGGGTTTAACACTTTATGATGTAAAAAAAGACCCGCGAAAGCGGGTCTTTTTTTACGTGTCATTGCGGGCATAAAGGTTAGGAATAGTTGGTTTTTGGTACGTTCTTGAAGAAACAGTACCAGTTGATATACTGCAACCGGTGCTCCCTGGATAATCCTCTATGGCGCTGATAATCAGACTTCAATCTAGAGTGGAAATTCTCCAAAGCGTTGGTGGTTGAATGCACCTGACTGTCTTCGAGATAGTAAAACATATCGGGCAGAGCATTGTTGATGAGACTGATGGTGCGCCGTAAATCCTCAAACGCAACTGTAGTTCGAGGCAAAGCCATCACGGATTCTCTATGATTTCGCAGCCAATCGACGTATGCCTGGATGAACTCATCTCTTTCAGGTGGTGTTTTGATCCAACAAAGCTTAGATAGAATATTCCTGAGTTCACTTCCTGCCACTGTTTTAGGGTATGTTCTTAGCCAACGCATACCCTCATGCTGGATGTGATACAAGCACCTCTGAAGCGTAGCATGAGGCCAAACCAGCCTCATAGCCCGGTTAATAGAACGTTCACCATCTGTTGTGATATAAACAGGGTTAAGCCCCTCACTCTTCAAGGTCATAAACCAGGGGTATGCATTTCTGAATGATTCTTTCATCACGTACGTATGAGCAATTATCTGTTGATCAATTGCGTTCATGAGATTTAATAGACAGCCATCTTTGTGGAAATAGGTGCCATCATAGATCATGTAACGGACCTTGGATAAATCCATTTTTTCTTTTGGTTTTTCACCAAGCCAATAGTTTTTAATGTTCTTAAGTTTGTATTCGCTATAGCCAGATAACCTGGATAAGAACCTGATGGAACAACTCTCCATAACCCATAACTTAAACCAGTGCCGATATTGAAGTAAGCTAATGTATTGAACTTTCCAAATAAATGTTCGACCGCAGAATAGGCAATGGAATCTCTGTCGGTGCAAAGCGTTCTTTCCATATCGTTGAACGCAATGTGATCCGCATCTCGGACATCCTTTTTATTCATTTGGACCCTCAAAGTTAAACCGGTTTAACTTTTGACGCTTAATCTACTATCAGTTACCAACTTTTTTCAACCTTTATGCCCATTGCGAGGAGCGGAGCGACGCGGCAATCTCGTACTCAGTGCTTTTCAGCGCCAAACTCTATCGGCTCTTTCGCTACTTTTTCTTCGCGGCCGTTTTCGCGGCGGCTTTCTTAGGCGCGGGTTTGACGGGGGCCTTGGCCGCGGCCTTCTTCTTGGGTTTCATGGGCTCGTCGCAGCATATAAGCACGCGCTCTTCTGCGTAGCCTGTCACTTCATCGATGACCACCGAAAGACCGCAAACGTAGCATTCGAGCTTATCGCCCTTTGCGATTTTGGATGCCGCGGCTTTCTTGGCGGGGGCCGCTTTTTTAACGGGTGCTGCCTTGCCTTTGGCGGCGGCTTTCTTCACGGGTGCTGCAGGTTTTGTCACCATTTCTTAACCTCCGATAAAGAATACTGCCTTATGTTAAGGCGTGGTCTATAAAATAATCATAAAATGCGGGGCATAATAGTTAAAAAGTTATCAAGTATTCAGGAAAACAGCGTTCGGCTGTCAGCTTTCAGCTTTCAGCAATCAGCTAGGAGGCGAGGATCGGATGGTGTCATCCCGGGCCGAGACCCGGGATCCAGGATATGGTACCCAGACTCTGGATTGTCGGAGCCAGTCCGATCCGCCTGGGCGGAACAACCACACCTTATTCTGGATCCCCGAGTCACAGCTCGGGGATGACATTGTTAAATGCCATTATTTACGATACACATCCCTGCGGTTGCCGACCCTCACTATCCACACTGTCAGATTGAAGTCTTGAATGGAATAAACGATACGGTACATCCCCTGGCGCACGCGATATCTTTCTTGTCCCGGCAGCTTTTCGCATCCCGGAGGGCGAGGGTTGATCGCCAGTGGATCTATCTGCCGCAAGATCCTGATGACATCTTTTTTGGGGAAGGCCCGTAAATCTTTTTCTACCGAAGCCTTGAAGAAAACTTTATATGCGGCCATCGAGCTTTAACTTTTTGACCATTTCTTCGTAACCGATCAAAGGCTCTGCGGTCCTCTCATCGAAAGCAGCCAGGTCTTCGGCATCTTCGCTTAGGGACACTTTAACGGCGTCGTTTATCATCTCAGATATGGATTTGGAAGTCTCGACTGATTTCATCCGCAGGGCTTTGTGCAAGTCCTGGTCCATATATATCGTGGTCCTTTTTGTTTGATTGGCCATCGTTACCCCCCTTGATTAACCGCCATCAAAACATTATAGCGTTACAACGTCATAACGTCTATACAGAGGCCCGGTGTCACCAGTTATTGCTTGTTTGTCGGGCCGATAAAGTTAAGGAAATGGATTGTCGGGTCACTCGAGCCTCGAGTGCAAGAACACCCGAGCCTCGGGTGCGAGAACCTCGGGGAACATCCCAAGGCCTCGGGGAACAACCCGAGGCAAGCCCGACAATGACAGGGAGTGGAGGATGGGTCATCCCGACCGGCGAGTCGGGATCCAGAATATGTACCCAGACTCTGGATTGTCGGGTCAAGCCCGACAATGACAAGTGGCGGGTAGGTACCCGCCACTTGTTGAACGCTGAACGCTGACAGCTTTGTGCTACTTTTTCTTCGCGGCCGTTTTTGCGGCGGCTTTCTTAGGCGCGGGATTG
>Ga0118677_10011998_pt1 | contig 12833 bp, 17 predicted proteins | sample AliMusrvi5mmetaG_FD_86154 | JGI IMG/M metagenome (GOLD analysis project Ga0118677, IMG submission 86154)
CTGTAGGTCTGGTCATCCAGACGACACGCGTGGGGAAGTACGGCGTTTCCGATCTCGTCAACGGGCGATGTCCACTTCAACTTGGACGCATCGCGACCACCGATGAAAACACGAATGTAGCGGCCTTCCGGCAACTCGAGCTCGTGAGGGTTCGATGCACGAATAAAGTTCGGAATACTCATCTCCAGCGCCGCGTTATACGAGTCTGTGTGATGCTGGATCAAGGGGAAGGACGTGTCCCTGAACAGACTTCGAAGAATATGCTGCGGGACATCCATTGTATTTCACAAGCATTTTCTCATCATGGTTGAAACTCAGACATGTTGAGTGAAACCCAACGCCCCCTCGTGCTCGAGCAGGTGGTTGGACACACGGAAGTAAAAAGTCGACTGACACGATACCTGAAGACGAAACCGTACTCCAGTGTGATGATGCTGCACGGGCCACCGGGAATCGGTAAGACCACAATGGCCTTGGCATCGATCCGGAGTTGCGGAATGGAGCCGCTTGAGATTAATGCCACGCAGACCATGCGCAGTCACGAAGACGTTGCGAGGTTAGTGGCTAGTTACCGAAATAGCCGAAGTATCACGGCGCTCATTCGCGGAGACACAAAAACGTCCTGTTTGTTGTTGGATGAGATTGACGGCTCAGACTCTCACGCCCAGCGCAAGTTAGCGGAGTGGATGACGTCGACAGAGCGTACATTGCCGATTCTAATGACATGTAACGAGGTTCCGAGGACATTCAAGAATCTGGAAAAAATTGAAGTGATCCGTTGCTACCCTCCTAAACCTTCGGATTTGGTTCCACTGTTTCCACAGTACGATGTACACGAGTTGGCGAGACAGTGCAACCACGACGTGCGACGTATGCTGCAACAGATGCAGTATGGGCAGTCTGACACTCTGCCCCCTCCAGCGCCGCTGACTAAATTCAGCCCTGAGTTAAACGAGATCATCCGACAGAAGCACTGGGTCCAGTCGGACCCGCTGCTCGAGGCACTCGCACGTCGTCGCGACAGACAGGACAACGGACGCTCATCCCAAACCAGCTCGTGATACAATTGCGGTGGAAGGAATGAAGGCAGTTGCGAAGACGAGTGCCCGACGTGAGCGTATCCTGGCACACTGCACAGATTCCATCCTCGATATTCACATCGTGCTCACAGGCCTCGAGCAGCTGAGCAGCTGATGGGGTGACGTGAACCGGCTCAAACTCTGGCGCGTTGACATCGAACGGGATGTTCACGACGAAGCGCTGCGCGGGTTGCGGCGGCGCAACCAGGACGCGCATCAGTGACAGGATATCCTGCGTCATACGAGACCTGTTTGCGATCACTCGACTACGTTGCGGTTCGGCCATTGCGACGGCCGTGCGAAAAAATGCGGCTTCCGAGTCGATTAGATCCCGGACGACAGCGATGACTCCATGCGACAATGTGGACATTGGAATTACTGTGCGTGGTTCACGAAAGCTACTTTCCCAGACAGAAGAAGATGTAGGACGACTCATAGGGATCAGGATCCTCAAGTGCCTTCATGAATTCTTCACGGGTCGTGTATTCATCGCGCGTACCCATTCGCAGATAGTGAACCCGGCGCCAGGCTTCGAATACGGTGTCGAAGACGAGGGATGTTTCCATCATGATGGATTGAAGGAACAACCTGCGTTGTTCGACGATGTAGGGGAGTTCCTTGTCGTCGGTGATTTCGATCTCGGGTCTTGGTGTCATTTCAGCTGCCATCCCATATTGTTTACTTCGCGGTTTCCGTTTTCTTAAAGAACCCATGGATAGTCGGTTGACGAGTGAATGCAACGCTTTTCAAGAACATCAGCCCATCCACCTGCTTCTCCTTGAGCTTGAGGACGGCACGTGTTGCTTCCTCGTCCAGCTCAACATCCGTTAGTTCCGGCTGCTTGGCGTAGATCTGTTCACGGTACCTCATGTACATATTTGCATAGGATGGGGAAGGCTCGTGGTATCCACTCAGCTTCTCTACACAAAGAGCGAACAGCTGGAGAAGTGGGCTCTGTACTTGGTTTGTAATGTAGAACGTAACATCTGGAACCATTCCATGTGCACGGACGTAATCCACGTGTTCAATGCGATCTCCCTGCTTGGCGTTACCACTACGTTCCTTCACGAACACATAGCGAACACGGTCACCCACCTTGGGTGCGGTTCCGGGATCACGAGCCTCCATGCGGTCAGCCAACATCCGATGTGGCATCTCCACCTTGTAGTTATCGCTCAGTGCCTTGGTCATGATGTACTTCTCCAACGGAATCTTGTTGTCGATCATGTCTCTCAGCATCTTGTTGACAAACTCACGAGCCTGTGTCACAGACCCTCCTCCCATCAGGATGTCGAGTGCTCCGCCGTACACATCCTTTGAGATCGGTGCACTGTCTCGCCGCTTCAGTGCGATACCCATCATCATGCGCTTGGCCTTCTTCGGACTCGGATCCTCCTCGTACTTCATGCCGACGTAGCGCTTCCGACAGAAGAGAATGAATGGGAAGAGTGTCTTCTCGTACGCGATCTTGTATGGGCGGCGACACTGCTCCGTGATTCGCTTTCCTGCTTTGATACCCAGATCGATGGAAGCTGCGAGGTCTTTGGTAGGGAACTTGATGAAGATAGAGTCTGTGTCCCCGTAGATGACCTCAGCTCCGAACTCGGACTCCACGATGTGTTTTGCGAGGAACAGAGCCTTTCGTCCAGCGGCGGTGGTACAGGCGGCAACGCACATCTTTCGGATGGGAGACGTACGACTACCAGTCTGCCCATACACGCTGTTGGCGACGACCTTGTAAGCAAGCTGAAGACCATTATAGACAGAGCGAGAAGCATCATCGTATTTAGGATCTTCCATCATTTGTTTGTACTCCTTTCGTTTTGCCAGAAGGATCTCCAGCGTCTTGGGCAGGACGCCTGTCAACATGGGCTGATCCGCCTTCGGTTGAACGTAGGTGCAGACTGTCTTTCCGATGACCATTCCCTTTTCATCCTTAGTATCGTACTCCACCTCATCCAATACGTACCCCGCTGCCTTCAGCTGCTGCATCTCCGGGAAGCTCTTTCCCATGCGCTGGATCACCTTGTCGTTCTCATCAAGTTCCTGGAGACTCACTAGCGTATCCGGTGAGATGTTGTAGGCGATCATGTTCGTCGGATACAGCGAGTTAAAGTCCAGCACGGAGATGGGTTGATCCAGATACATTCCGATCTTCGGACTGATCACGACCGCGCCCTCGTACCCAGCCTCATCGTCTCCGATGGCATGTTGCACCTGGATGATCTGGTTGCGCTGTGCGGCATAGTATACGACGGCGGAGAAGATCTTGATTCCCTGGCCACGCATGAGGACGAACTGCATTGGAACCTTGCACACATCCGCCATACCACGTGCGTTGACAATGGTGTCCAGCTTTGCCATCAGGGTGAGAACCAGGTCACAGTCCTGAACGCAGTACCGTGCGATCCTTGCACGACCCTCGGATCCGCCCTCACGATGGAGCCGGAACAGCTCGTGCGGCTCCACATCGTCCTTCGAGAAGGTCCACTCGAGCGACTTGCGCTGCGCCCCGGTCAGATCCGCGAAGAGGTCGACGGGGGCTTCGATGGTGAAGGTGTTCCCATGGACGGCCGTAACCTTGAACTTTTCGCCATCTCGGTACGGATCCGTAGTATTTCCAACCAGGTCAAAGCGGGTATAGTTACCCACGCATAAGCCCCGAGTGCTCTTAGTCGTGACCACATTGTTTGTATACTCCAGAACCTTGTCGCGAAGGAATACGGATGCAACATTGTCCAGTTTGAACGAGTCCAGCGAGTGTTCGCGACGCATGTTCAGCAGCAGGTCAATCGACAATCTGCCGCGCATACATAGGATGCGAAGATCATACTTCCCAGATGCCAGTTCGAACTTCTTCGTCTCTGCGAACTTGATGTCCCACTGATCACCCTTCTTCGTCTTGGCGGGGGGTGCACGGGAGAGGTTAATGTCCTCGAGAATCCCCAGGCCGCGACACCGATCCTCAATGTACTGGTCATCGAAACCAAAGGTATTGTACCCCGACATGATGTCTGGGTTCTCACGGCGCACATTGGTAGCGAATTTGAACAGCATGTCCGCCTCCGTCTTGCAGGATACGAACTCTGTCAACGGATCGTCCGACGGATCCACACTGCCCAAGACGAACACCTTCTTCGATGTCGGTGTCATCAGATCGTTCGACCAGCGGTACGAGATACCGATCTGCACGATCGGATCCCTGGATGCCATCGGAAAGTTGTCGCCCGTGGTCGGGCACATCTCCAGATCGTAACATGCCACCTTGAGAGGAATATCGCCTGTCGTTGGCTTGAGCGTCGTCCAATCGCATTCATAGAAGACATCCACCGTGAACAGTGGCTCCTCGGTGTCAGGGTCCGTTGGCACATCGATCTCTTCGCCGACAAACTGGATTGGAGACCCGGGTCCTAGGTGGCGCTCGTGGAGCAGACGGAGAAACGGAGGAAGATTGGACTCGTACAATGTACGCTTCTGGGCATTGAGTTCGCGGACCTTGGAATGGTACTCGTTCAGCGACGCACAGGAGACCTTCCAGACACCGATGGTCTTCAGTGAGTCGAATCCAGCCATCGCGTCGTAGCGCTGGACCTTCTCGGCTTTTCCCGGGTCTGCCCCCGACACGTAGAAGTAGGGCTTGAACCCCTTGATGCGGACACATGCGACCGACTTGTCGCGCAGACGCCCAAATACGTCGACCACATACTGACCGCGCACATCATGTTCGTGCCAATCAGAAGGCTGCATTATACCGGACTTGGCTTTACTCTTCACTGTCCGTTTTCTATGAAACTTTCTGGGTTTGATGATAAGAGGTCGGTACACGATGTCAACAAATACCGTCGATTGGTTTTTTGCCAGTACGCGAGGCAACATGGATCAGTCCCACGTGGCTGAACATACCTTTGCAAATGAAGCAGCGGTAGGCCGTCAGACGTCGCTGTTTGGTGGCGGTGATTGCACGGGTGCACTGAGCCCTGCGAATGCGATGGCAGATCAGCCAGGCATGATCGCGCGTGGTGGATACGGTCTGCTCGGAGCTGGTTGCGAGGTTGACACGAACACGAATCTGCGCTGGGGAGATGTTGATGGTCTTCGCGTCAAGGGCCCGAAGCAGCTCTGGATCCGTCCGTTTCCCACTACACCGAACCTTGGGCGCGGCCGCGAGGCTGGAACGGTGAATGACGAGTCGAGCCTGATCCACGCCCAGCTTCAACGTGCAAAGAAGGAGGCGTCGACAATCATGGACAAGACAATCCCTAACTACTACCAACCGCTGATCGCCGTCAAGCAGTCAGAATACAGCAACCCGAACAATTGGGTCCAGTCATGGACATGGGGTGGCGATTCCACACGCTTAATTAAGAAAACGCGAGTCGGAGAGTCTACATAATGCGGGTTCTGTTCTTTGCGAACCGAATGCCCGACTTGTGTGGGGCGTTTTTACACGACGTCGACTTAGCTACTGAACTTCAGAAACGCGGTCATTCGACCATGTTTCTGACGATTGAAAAACCGAAGGAGGGATACAATGGTGGAGTTTGGAGGGGATTCCGTTTCATGCATTATTCTGCGGCCGGTTCCCTGCTCGATAACAGTGAACTGTGGATTTGCCCTCATGCTCCGTGCCTCCCATACGTTCGGAAGTTGAATGCACGTGGATACAACCGTCCCATTGCAGTGACTGCCCACTTCGACGGTCAGTACCAAGTGATCAGTCATCTTGCGTCGGACAACTGGGTGGAAATGCTGCTCTTTATCAACCAGACGATGGAGCAACACTTTAAGACCAGAGTAACCCCGTTTCCTTCCACGATTGTGAAGACGGGCGTCGTGCGTCCATTGATGAATGAAGCTAAGATCAAGATGGACGAGCCGCCAAACGGAGACATGATCACACTGGTCAATGCAAATGTCAACAAGGGCGTTCATCAGTTCATCGAGTTGGCCAAGCGTATGCCCGAACGCAAATTCCTTGGTGTGCGTCCATACTATGGTGAATTGTGGCTCCCCGCCGCCCCTCAGAACATTGAATGGATTCAGTTCGACGACGATGTGCGCAACATTCTGAAGAGGACGCGCATCCTCCTGTTTCCGTCCAATTATGAAAGCTTTGGCCGCATCGCAGTGGAGGCCATGTACAACGGAATCCCCGTCATCTACTCCAAACCTGCAACCAAGAACGTTGGAATTGTAGGATCAACCGAAGGTGTAGAAGAGTGGATTCTCCCGGCTGGAATTGGATGTGACCGCGAAGTTCCCGAACAGTGGGTCGATGCGATCACAGCTCTCGATGATCAGGCGACATACGACGCAAAGCGAGAGGAGGTCAAGGCTCATATTCAAGAAATGGACATCTTCACCGAAGCCAACCGCATTGCGGGAATGATGGAGACGTTTCAGCGCGAACATCCAGTACAAATTATTCAACAGACGGTACAGTCAGCTCCTGCTGTGCGCCAGGAGCCGCCGAATCCCGGGTCGCTACGCCCCCCGCCAGCTCTTGCCCGGATTGGATTTTCGTCTGGGCGGCTGAGGATACACAGGTAAGCTTATCCATCAGTTCGCGCCCCCTTGCACATCTCGTCTCTTGCTCGGGATCGTTGTAGGATGTCTTTGGGAGTTTGGGAATGTACTTCTGTCCCGATACAACCGGTTTGGCCAGAAGCGCATCGACAGCGGCTTCCACCGTCTTGTGCTCGTTGAGTGCGACCTGAGCCTGTTCTGCTGTACATGCCGCAAGTGACTGGACCATATCGACATCCGTCATTTTTTATACCACTTACAATAAGTACGTGAATATGCGTTTCATTGAATCGCTGTGCCCCCCTGCGCTGCTGTATCTCATCTTCTTAGTGATTCAGCTCGGACTCGACCTGTCACTTGGAATGTGGGTGACATTTGTCATCAAGATGGTGCTTGGACTCGCGGTTGTCAAGGTGCTCGATACCTTCTGCGGTATTGGGTTAACGCCGGTGTCATGGTTTATCATTGCGACACCGTTCGTCATCACGGCTCTGGCGACGGCGATTTCGATGGGTAGCAACTTTGACGAGATCATCCTGATCCAGCTGCAGCAGGGGGAGTCGAAGGAGAAGTTCACAAGTGGTGGTGAATCCAACGGTATTGCCCAGCACAACCCCCCTGAGGCCGGTGGACCTCCTGAGCCGGGTATTACGCCGGCCACGCAGTCGTGGACGGAAGGAGCGATGGGCAACAAGTGGGGTCGGGACTACGATCCGAAGTGGGCACGGGATGCCGCGGACGCGAATGGTGGTGTTCTCCTGACACAGATGGGGCGCAAGTCGATTCAGATCAACTTTCCTGCGGCGGTCTAAAAACGAATCCGATGTCACCCGAATGAAACAGGCTCATTCCAGTCAAAATGTGCCTCCTCCGTGCCTTCTCTGCTCTCTCCCGCTACCTCGCATCCCAGCGCACCGACCGCGGCTACATCTGCCGCAAGTATCTCATTGGCGAGTACAGTGAGTATGACCCCCTCATGACCCACGTTCCCGAGGACTGTATCTACGTTGAGGAGTGGCGCAAGGGCGATGAGGTTCGTCGCCGCGTGATCTACGAGCTTGAGGAGATTACGCCCTACCTCGGAAACCCGTTCGACCGAGTCAAGTACCCGTGGTCGTGGATCGGTGATGTCTCGACAGAGGTTGACATCACCGCCGCGGTGAGCTACTACATCATGCCTGGCAACGACATCCGCCTTGACCTTCTCCTGCTGTTTCTGAAGTCCCATTCCAAGATGGACATCCGCTACCATGACCCAGCGTCTGGTGAGGACGTCGTGTTTCCTAACGAGGGAGTAAGGATCGAGTCAGATGGAGCAGCCGTTTAAATCAGCTGACCGTTACATTGTTCTGCGGGATATCTGTCTACCGCACGAGTTCACCAAGAAAATACAACGAATCAACGACATGATTCTCATGCCATTGATCGCGTTGTTCATGTTTTTCACTTCAGGTGACCTGTTCATGGTAGTATCGACCGGCATGTCGGCCTACCGTGCATGGGTTGAGTGGGTTGAGTTTAGTGAATTGAGTTTTCTCATGCAGCGGATGCGTCTGCGCATGGCGCAGGTGCGTGGACCGTTCATCTCGACGAACAATCCCAAGTACATGCCCTATGTATGGGCCGACGCTGTCGTCCGCGGAAAGGTTTAGCGGTTTGTCCCTGCTTCGTATACCCGCGCCCCAACTGCAGGGGCACCAATACCGTCACCGTTCCACACTGCGGTTACCCCACCCTTTCCATCTCCACCCATGGGGCTGAACGCATCGCCTCCGCGCATACGGTGGCGACGACGTCCGTGACGACGGCGACGGGTGCGGCGACGTCCGCCATACGATGCATATGTACCGGCCGTGTCCTGGTTGTAGCTACTGGCGTTCGGATTTGCAGCGGAACCCGAAATCCCCGTTGCAGCGCGTACATCCAGGTGTCCACCCGGCCAGTTTTCTACGGATCGAAAATCGGCGAGTGCCGCTCCGCCCCGACGCGACCGGTGACGGGGACGACGGTGCTTCTTTGTGCGGTGGCGACGACGGCCACCCATGCTTCCTGAGCATGTACTACTCATTTACATCTTCACGCGAAAAGACTCCTATGCTACCTGGCATGTCGTCGTAATACTCATATCCGCGAACCAGCGTCCCTACAGGTGCGTCCGCGATTGTGAAAAGTGCCGTTAGATCCGGCTGGTGAAACATACGCAGAATCTCAGTCAGCCATTCTTGGCGCTGTGTCCAGTTTGCAAGAGAGTGAACCACTGTGCCGTTCATCACCCAGATATCATTCACGACGAAGACATCCTTAGATAACCTCGTTGTCCTGAAGATGCTGTCGCAACAGATGCGCTCATCCATGACTAGGCTTAGCTCTTCTTGGTGACCACCCTTCTCATCGATACTCAATGCGACGAACTCATGCGTCGAGGGTCTTTGGGTCAACAGCAACCAACCAGGCAGGCCGCTCAGCTGCGGTACTCGGTGCTTTCCCGCCGTCTCCTCGCCTTTCCTCACCAGGGGCTTCCATGGATACTGGCGGCGCAAACGTGGGTACATTGACTTCCTGCTTCATCTGCGGTGGCTCCGTGAAAGACTGTTGAGGCGGCGGTGCACGAACTTCGGCGATTGGCTCCGCGAAGCGAACCTGTGGCTGGGGTGTCGAAAGCGGATACATCCAACGAATCACACCGAATACGCCTACGTGAATGAGGATAAGCATAATAAGTGAAGACACAGCGATCACCAGTACGTCGTAGGCTTCCATTTGTTTTGCGGCTGTCTTTTCTTAGCGTGGAATCTCCGCAAAGTACATCGTGCAGGTCGGCGTCTCCTCCTTCCAGCGACGGGGGGACTTTGAATACTCAGTCACCGTCGCTAACTCTGTACTGTACACACGGGAGATCACTCCGCCGCTGAATGGCCGCTCGAACATGGAAAAATCCTGGAAGGTCTGGTAGACTTTGGCATGGACATCGATGCGCCCAAAGCCAGTGTAGAGAAACTTTGTCTCGTACGACACTCCAGGGTTCTTCGCCCACTCGGGTGGGTCTGTGGTTACATTAAGCTGCATTCTCCACTGTGTTCTTGAAGACGAGATCCTCTAAGCTAGACGCGTCTGCGAGGATCTCGCACATCCTGCGGGTCGTGAGACGCAGCTGGGCCTCAATGTCCGCCCACATCTCAGGGTCGTTCTCAAACACCGTATTCCGCTTGGTACCATTTGGGAACTTCTCGACCAGCTCCGAGTCCTTCGCATCCATCATATGCATGTAGACACGCAGCTGGATCTCGTCGTAGGTCGGTACCGTCTTCCAGTAGGTCGTGCGATCCTTCGAGTCCACGATACGATTCAGCTCTGCAACAAATCCGTCCGTGCGACCGACCAGTACGAACTCCTCCTTGTCCATGCGAAGCATCTTGGTATTGCGCTCCGTGACCGTCACCTTCTTGTCTGCCTCGTAGGTATTGAGAATCTTATCCTCGTTCTGAAGTCCACGCTTCTTCGCAACCTCGCCCCGAGCATCGGCAAGGAGCTGCGCCGCCATCTCAGGCTTCATGTTCGGCGTACGGTCGACCACCTTCTTACATGCAGCCTCAACTGCATTCAGACTCGCCTCAACGGAGGGTGCCGCTGCCACCTCTGCCGATGCCTGGCGCTGAACCGCGGCGGCCTCGACCACCGCAGCCACTGCGGCAGCCTTCTCCTCTGCCGAAACCTCAATACCCGCCGCCTTCTTGAGATCAAGCTCGTGACTACGCTTCTCTGCATTCACCAGCGCCTCGGCGGCAGCGAGCTCCTTTGAAGCTGCTGCATCCGCAACCTTGCAGTTATCCAGTGCTTGGAACACACTACGCTGAATGTCCTTCTCCTTCAGAAACGCCCCCTTGAAGTTCTTGGTCGGCTTACGGTTGTGTGCCTTCTCGATCGCATTGATGATGTCAGCGGCATGGGTATCCTTCTTGAAGACCTCGTACATGACTTGGTGAACAGGCTGGTAGGTGTGGCGGCCGATGGCACCGGCCACCTGGGTAGCGGAGAAACATGGGCGGAACATTTTGGCGTAAGACCTTTCTTGTGACTCTGCACGGTTCCGTTTTACGCAAAACTCCGCTGCATCTTGACAATCGCATCAATCCACCCTGGCATTCCGTTCAGAACATTCGACACCTGAAGCGTAGGTGCACAGGGAGTCGTGTCCAATGCCCCCTCACATAACAGTGTCACGGCAGCGATCAACAGCGACCGTTTACTCTTGTCAGCGGATGTCCATCGGAGCGAGTGAATGCGGTATAACACATCTGTGTATTCGCGCGTCGCAGGAGGACTGTTCTTGCGAATCGCATCCCAGAAGATCCATACTGGATGTGTGCTGTCACTTCCCGACACGTACTCATCTCCTCGTGGAGCAAAAAGCAGGTTCGTCTTCGTCTGCTTCTTGTGCTCACGGCAGAATGCAAAGACCCATGACATCCAGTACAAGGCTCGAGTCAGGTCGCGCACGTCCGAGCGGATACAATAACAGAATTCGTTGATGGGCACGGCAGCAGGCATGGGATCCGTTGGACGCAGCACTTGTGACCCATAGAGCTTCGAAGGAGACTTCAGGCTTTCATGAATCGTAGTCGGATCAAAGTCGTGTCCAGGCTTGATCGTGGGCAGGGACTGGAGTTTATGTTTGCGACACAACGCCATCGTGGCTGCAACCTCGCAGACCAGTTTCCTGATGTCGGGGTGATTGCGGATTTGTGTCATGCTCTGAATGTCATACCCTGCTTCGATGGGTGCGTAGGTCTCGTATACCTTCGCCAAGTACAGGAACACATTGGGTTGAGCGCGATTGATATGTAGGGCAGCGGCCTCAAAGAAGGCGCCCCATAAACTATGCACAAGACCAGAGCAGAGAAACTCAAGTGTCCAGTAACATGCGTAATCCGCATGGCCTAACTGGATCGTTTGAATCAACACTTTCCGCACGTGTGCACGTGGATGTCCGCAGAAGGTTGTCTTTTGAAAATCAGTTACAGGACGAGGATCGGTGATCTCCATTGCCTTTATGCAGGGGGCTTTGACATCGACAAATGACGCGCAAACGCTGTGAAGAACGCCGATGAATCCGATGGTAAACTAGGTGCCGGTGCGCCTGTTCCAGGAATCTGGGGCGACGATCCCCGCATTGCCCTACGGCCAATCGAGAAGATCAAGAACAACAGAACTATGACGATGAATACGTTCAATGCGATACTAATCCAGCTACCATAGTCTGCAGCCTGTATCTGGGTCTTACGATTGATATTGACCTGGTTCTGAATCGCTTTGATTTGGTCCTGGAAGGTTGAAACCGAGTAGGCCATATCATCCTTGACGGTTCCAATGTTATCCTTGACGCTGTTCACGATATCCAGCGTCTGTTGCTGCTGCATGGTCTGAGTGTTGAGGAAGTGATACTCGTTAATGAATTTATCAACGTCCTTTCGGATTTGATTCTCGTAAAGCACATCCATGGCATCGGGATCGTGTGCAAGTGCATTGTATGCAGCATTCTTCACCGGATCATTCCCCCCGCTGGCAAGGACGTCTCGCGCAGCTGCATCGACCTGTGCTTGATGACTCACCTGTGAATTCGCCGTTTCCAATTCCTGTTGGAATCGAGTCTTCTCAGCAGTATATCGAGCATATGCATCTGGATTTGATGTCTGTAGGTCGGCGATTGAAAATACCGAATTATCGTCAAGTGATCGCATCACGGCTCCCTGTGCGACCAGGTGGACTGTTACGCTTGGGTCAATTTTGTTCACGCAGCGTTGAGCCCCCTCGCGCATCTGAAGCTCATACCCAGTGGGACACGCCATCACGCATGACCCCAGAGCAGTGCCCTGAACTGTCTCTGCCGGACATTTCGGCTGCAGATTACCCATTATCTATTGGAGAGATAGATTGCTAATGAGAGTCCGACACACAACGTGATGAAGGCCACACCGTGGACAACACTCGGTGGCAGGAACAGGTACTCCAGCAGTGCGAGACAATGAAGAACAGACAGATCTGAATGGGGCGCATGTTGATGGCTTCGAGCTTCTTGATGTCAAGCCTGGCTGATTCAATGTCTGCATACGGCTGCGTGGGTGGCCGAAGCGGCTGAAGCTCAGCGAGGGCTTGGGTATACGGAGTCATTACTTATTCGCAACAAACGGTCGCAGACCAGAAAAGATCGTGCTAACAACAGTAGCATCT
>Ga0118677_10004244_pt1 | contig 12832 bp, 12 predicted proteins | sample AliMusrvi5mmetaG_FD_86154 | JGI IMG/M metagenome (GOLD analysis project Ga0118677, IMG submission 86154)
ACAAAATTGTAAACAAAAATAATCGGGTATCCGCAAGGCTATAGCCCTGCCGCCGCCTGGTATTATTTTTGTATCTCCCTGAAACTGATAAATCTTTGCTGGAACAGAACGGAAAGGAATTTGCTCACACGTTCTTCGGTTTCCTCTATGGGGTTAAGCTTTTCGGGGAATGTTTCTTTCAACTGGCTGCAGATGTCGGATGTGCTTCGTTTCCCGTCGATCATGGCCCATACAGCCGAGCCGAATTCGTCGAGTTTGATCCTGATGAATTCGGGTTTCCAATGGGGTCTGAACAGCTTTAAGGCGGTCTTGTTTTTAAACCTGGGCAGGAGGAGGTTCACCGTGTTTTCATCCCGCTTTTCCGAATCCAGTAGCTGTATAGGGTGAAGGTCGAGTGAATTTGCCTGTTTGAGGATCTTTCTCCTCCTGAAAAATGATACTTCCATTTGCTAAGATAAAGCGGGGCCGGCATCCGAAAGGGTGCCGGCCCCGCGATGAAGGATATTCGGTTTTACATTCCTGATGCCGGGGGTGCCGGTTCATCGGGTTTACCTGCATTCTTAAGAGGTATCTGGATCAGTACAAAGGCAATGACCGCGATGATCACCAGGCTGACGAGGTAGCTGGGGTTCTTAAAGAATGAGAAGAAATCGAAGAGGAAGATCTCGAATGCCGCGAAGATGGCAATGACGAGACCCATAAGAGCCTCTCCGGCTATCATCCCGGATGCCAGCAGAACACCGGTGTTTTCAACCCGTATCTTCTGAGCCCCGTTAAGTTTTCTTTTTTCGGTAAAATAGTCAACAGCACCCTTGAATAATCCGCCTACGAAAATGGCAAACGTTGTTTCAAGCGGAAGGTACATACCCACGCTGACAAGCATAGGACTGCGGACCTGCATAAGGATAAAAGCTATCCCCATAAGCATTCCTGAAATGATAAGAGGCCATGCCATGGCGCCTTCGACTATCCCTCTTGAAAGGATGGCCATAAGACCTGCCTGGGGAGCAGAGAGGCTGCGGCTGCCGAAACCACCCTGGTAACCGAGTTTATGTCCGCTGGCGATATCCCCTTCGTTTAAGTAAGCAAGCACAACAAACATTACAGCGCCTGCAAGGATCACACCGATGATATCACCGATCTGCATTCTCCAGGGTGTACCACCGAGGATATGACCGGCTTTTAGGTCCTGGAGCATCTCACCTGCCACCGCAGCTGAAACGCAAACAATGGCGGCAACCCCGAGTACTGTTGCAACACCTGCATTCCCCTGAACTCCGAGCCCGACAAGGATGAGGGCTGTAACAACAAGAGCTGTAAGGGTAAGACCGCTGATAGGGTTATTGCTGGAACCCATGATGCCGACCAGGTAACCTGAGACTGCTGCAAAGAAAAAGGCAAGGATGATCATAACGGTTGCAGCAACAACAGCAATAAGGAGGTTGGTCTGGAAAATGAAGTACGTGATGGAGAAAGTAAGAACGGCAACTGCAAGTATACCGGCGATAATTGCTCCGAAACTCAGGTCTTTTTCATTGCGGGGAGCAACCTGTCCCATTCCCTGGGCAGCTTTCTTAACGTCGGTGACTGAACGGCCGACGCCTGTGATAAGGCTCTTGCGCATTTTAAATAATGTGAAGGCTGCACTAACCAACATGCCTCCGATAGCAATAGGCCTTACGATGAATTTCCATATCTGGAGCATCTGGAAGCCGGGGTCCTGTACCTTGAGCATGGCCTGGTCGAGACTCATGGTGGCATCTTTCGCCATCACGGCTGAAGCCCATACGCTGAAGTCAATATTAGGCATCAGAAAGTACATGATCATGGGAACCATCAGTCCCCAGGCGAGCAAACCTCCGCTGAAGTTAAGGGCTCCGAGTTTCGGACCGATGATATAACCTACACCCATGTAAGCAGGGCTTACCCCGGGAGAACTGAGCATCATACCGCCCTTACCTGTGAATATGGTTCCTGCGATGATCTGTTTCCCCCAGACAACGAATTTTTCCCAGAGATACAGGAAGAACCTTAGTTCACCAAGGAGTTTCACCATTGCTCCAAGTCCCATGGCCCAGAACAGGAATTTTGATCCGCCTGAATTACCCTGACCGGCTTTATGTATCTCTGCAGCAGCTACCGATTCGGGGAAAGGCAGCTCGGCATCTTCAACCATAACACGGCGAAGCAGGGCAACGAACATGATACCAAGGATACCGCCTGCGATCAGGATCAGCGAGGAGGTGATATAATGCCCCATGGTAAAGAAATCGGGCCATATTCCCGAAACAAAGAATGCAGGCAGGGTAAAAATTGCTCCTGCCGCTACGGATTCACCGATGGAACCGACGGTACGGGTAAAATTCTCTTCAAGGATAGTTCCCCTCATCAGGCGGAGGATAGCCATTCCGAGAACAGCAGCCGGGTAAGTTGCTGCTATAGTCATACCTGCCTTGAGCCCGAGGTAAGCATTTGCCGCACCAAGGATGACGGCAAAGAACAAACCAACGATCAATGCCCGCAGAGTAAACTCCTTCATGTTCGTTTCAGCGGATACGAAGGGTACATGCTTTTTTGCTTCAGCCATAATTGTGATTTTTTTAATTTTTTGCTAAATAACGAAAAAAGCCTGAACCTAACAACATTTGTTGAAATCATAACCGTGACTCGTAAACCGAAACTCGTAATCCGGATTACGATTCACGATTCACGGATCACAGTTCACGAGTCACGTAAACCGGTACAGGTGAAGCACTTTCTTGGTTTCAAAGAATTCTTCGGTAAAGTATTCCGACAGAGGATATACCTTCCATTTCGCCCGGAGAGTTTTAAGTTCTTCTTCAAAGTCACCTCCCTTGTAGTACAGGAAACCGTTTTCGAGGTTATTACTGCCTCCTTTTTTGATCAGCTTTTTCAGGGCTCCGGAAAAAGCTGCGATCTCGGTAACAGCCCTGCCTGTAATGAAATCGAAGGACTGCTGCAGGCTTTCGTACCTGCAGTTCAAGGCTGTTAGGTTGTCAAGGCCCAGGTCAGAAGCTATGGCCCCGGCCACCTTGATCTTTTTCCCTATGGAATCTACCAGCACGAATTCGGTTTCGGGGAACAACACCGCGAGGGGGATTCCCGGCAGTCCGCCGCCAGTGCCTGCATCCAATACACTGGTGCCCGGCTTGAAGGAGATCAGTTTTGCAAGCCCCATGGAATGAAGGATGTGTTTCTCCTCAAGATGTTCTATATCCTTACGGCTGATCACGTTGATCTGGGAGTTCCATTCAGGATATAATTCAAGAATCCTGGCAAGCCGTGCATATTGCTGTTCGGTGAGGGAAGGGAAATATTTCCTGATCTGCTGCATAAAAAATCCGGGTGCCGAAAAACACCCGGACGAAATTATTAAAAATTATCCAGAACATAACCCGACTGATGGACCGGCTTGTTCTTTGGTTTGGCTTAAACTTCTGCTGCAGGAGCTTCAGCTGCCGGGGTTTCAGCAACAGGAGTCTCCTCCTTGGCTTCAACCTTCTTTTTTGCCTTTGCAGCTTTTGGCTTTGCTTCAGCACCTTCGGCCTTTTCGGCCTTTGGCTTTACTTCAGCACCTTCGGCCTTTTCGGCCTTTGGCTTTACTTCAGCACCTTCGGCCTTCTCAGCAACTTTCTTCGTGGCAGCCTTCTTTGCAGCCTTCTTTTCTTCGACTGCAGCATCGACGGCTACTTTTACAACTTCTTCTGCCGGCTTTGCTTTTACTTCCTTAGGTTTTGGAGGAGCAACAATTCCTTTTTTCTTTCTGCGGGCACGTCTTACACCGAAAGATCCTATGATGATCTTCCCTCTTTTTGATTTTTTATCACCTTTTCCCATATGTGTTCTTATTTAAATTTCGTCGTTGAACCTTACGATGTACAAATTACAAGGTAGGGATTCTTTCCAAAGAGCAAAGGTAAGAATTTGATCTTTCTAAAACAGGTTTAGGAATGATTTTTCTTAAGAAAATCACTGAGGATGACATTTGAACGGCTAATTGTTGCAGCCGCCCAGCGAATCAGGATGTCGGTCTGCTCATGTTCGTTAAGGGCCCAGGGTACCTCGGAATTTCTCAGGCGCAGGGTCAGGGAATGGATCAGTACTGCCGCGGAAACGGAGATATTGAGGCTTTCGGTAAAACCGAACATGGGGATCTTGATAAATTCATCGGAAAGTGAGATGGCTTCTTCCGATAGTCCCTGGAGTTCGGTCCCGAAAAGCAGGGCGAACGGCTTGCCGATGGGCAGGGTGGCAGGTGTAAAGTCATCCGTGTGAGGCGTTGTAGCCACGATACGGTACCCCTTTTCCTTCAATGACCTCAGGCAGGCAGCAGTATTGGATTGGGTCTTATTGTATTTATATAAGGTGAGCCATTTGGCGGAACCAAGGGCGACATCCGGGTTCACCTGGTATTTATTCCTGTTCTCGATGATATGCACGTCCTGTATCCCGAAACAATCACAGCTGCGTAATACTGCGCTGGCGTTATGAGGCTGGTATATGTCCTCGAGGATGATGGTCATATGCCTTGTCCGCTGCTTCAGAACTTCATTGAACCGGGCTCTGCGGTCCTCGGTGATAAAGGCCGTAATGTGCTCCAGCAATTTCAGTTTAAGATCGTGATCGAGATTTTCTATATCTGCATTCATTGCTCTGACAGGCTGATTTAATCGCCCAAAGGTAAAAAAATGAATCTGTTGTAGGGTATAAAGGGAAAAAATGTAACTTTGCAACCTCAAATTTTGAAATAAATGGCACAAAAGCTTGATAAACAAGTAGACAAGACTGAAGAACGAATCGTTGCTGTGGAAGAAGCATTCGGCAAAACCGAGCAGTTTATTGAGAAGAACCAGACGGTCATCCTTATTGTTATAGGGATAATCATTGTAGTCGTCCTGGGATTTTTCGGATTTAAACGTTTCTATCTTGCTCCGAGGGAGAAAGACGCCCAGGGCCAGATGTTCATGGCGCAGAAATATTTTGAACAGGATTCGCTGAAAAAGGCTCTTAACGGCGACGGACAGTACCTGGGATTTCTTGCCGTTATCGATGAATACGGCATGACCAAGACAGCGAACCTGGCAAATTATTATGCGGGTATCTGCTTCCTGAAACTTGGAAAGTTTGACGAGGCCATTACCCACCTTAAGAAATTCAGCGCAAGCGACAAGGTTATTGCACCCCTTGCTAAAGGAGGTTTGGGCGATGCCTATATTGAAACAAATGAGATCAAAAAAGGAATTGGCTGCTATGTTGATGCCGCCGAACTGGCAAAAAATGAATTCCTGTCACCTGTCTTCTATATGAAAGCAGCCATGGGATACAACGAGCTGAACGATTATGAGAATGCTCTCAAAATGTATAAGAAGATCAAGGAAGACTATCCCCGTTCCAACGAAGGAAGGGACATAGATAAGTATATTTCCCTTACTGAAGGGAAAATAAAGGCAAAGAAATAAACGGTATTTTCATTTTTTAACGAACTTTGCCCGGGACTACCCGGGCATTTTTTTTACCCAGCAACCCAGCAACCCAGCAACCCAGCAACCAAGTAACCCAGCAACCCAGTCCCCCAGTCACCATGCACCCGGCACCAAAAATCGTTTTCTTCGGCACTCCCGAGATCGCTCTTGAGTCCCTTAAGGCTTTATTTGAAGGCGGATATCATCTCGTCGGGGTAGTGACTGCCCCCGACAAGCCGGCGGGCCGCGGAATGAAGCTCAGGGCCTCTGCAGTCAAACAATACGCAGTTGATCATGGGCTGGAGGTATTGCAGCCCGAACGCATGTCGGATTCCGCTTTCCTTGCCCGTCTAAAGGCCCTTGATCCGGAAATTCAGGTGGTGGTTGCCTTCAGGATGCTGCCGAAAGAAGTATGGGCCATGCCTTCCAAAGGAACGTTCAACCTGCATGCTTCTTTATTACCCCAGTACAGAGGTGCCGCTCCAATCAACAGGGCCATCATGAACGGAGAGACCGAAACTGGGCTTACTACTTTTTTCCTCAGGGAGAAGGTTGATACCGGCGACATCATCTTCAGGGAAAGTATGAGCATAGGTCCTGAAGAGACAGCAGGCGAGCTTCACGACCGTATGAAGGTAAAAGGAGCTCAATTAGTGACTAAGACGGTTGATGCGATTATTTCGGGCAATGTTGAAACATCTGACCAGTCACAATTCACCGATCACGGATCACGGCTCAATCCCGCCCCCAAAATATTCACCGAAACCTGCCGGATAGACTGGACCATGCCATCCGCAGTCATATATAATATAATAAGGGGTTTAAGCCCGCTTCCTGCTGCCTTTACCGAGATTAGGATGAAAGACGGCAGCCTGGCCAAGCTAAAGATTTTCAGTGCGGCATTGAGAAAACAGGGGCCTTCGGCTTCCCCTGGAATGCTTACTACCGATGGCCATAGCTTTCTTTGCATTTCAGCTTCAGATGGAGATATTGTAATTAATGAGCTTCAGCTTGAAGGCCGCAAACCCATGCTAACAGAAGAATTCCTGAGGGGAGCCGGCAGAAATATCATCTGAATACCCCGTTAATCATGCGTTTCCTTGCTGGAGTTATTAACAAAAGTTCCGATTTATGAACATTTTCAATGGTTTTCAGCATAAAATACTTGACAAATTCTACAGAGGCCTTATATTTGCAGGGATTATCAAAATTGAGTATTAATTTAAAACCTGAAAAAATGAACAAGGCTCAGTTAATCGAAGCAGTTGCAAAAGATGCAAAAATTACCAAGGCAGAAGCAAAAAGGGCTCTGGAAGCTGTTATCACTTCCACAACCAAGGCTCTTGGCAAAGGTGAAAGAGTTGCTTTAGTAGGATTTGGATCATTCGCCGTTTCAAAGCGTGCTGCCCGCAAAGGCCGTAACCCCCAGAATGGCAAAGAAATCAAGATCCCTGCAAAGAAAGTCGTAAAATTCAAGGCTGGTGCAGAACTTGTAAAGAAAGTTAAGTAAATAGCCAAGCAATTACTTCACGAAAGGAACCACCTCATCAGGGGTGGTTTTTTTTTATTCCGGTTGCTGACAATTATGGTTTTTGACACCACTGGGGTAAACTTGTTGCCGGGGCGGGATTCTTTTATAATTTAGCAGTCTAAGTTGGAAAACCTATGGGCCGGAAAAAACAGATTCTTGCCTGGATCAGTATACTGCTGATCGCACTCACTTTCCTGAGCCTTTTCGGATTCAGGCAGATACTAGATAATTACCGCGAACGATGGAATCTGAAATGCCAGCAGGTCCCGGTGCGGCTTTTGGCAACTGCAAAGAGGCATGGTGACCAGTTGCTGATGCTCCAGCAATCACTGTCTTTATACATGCAGTATGAGGCTAAGAATATTTTCCTTCCTTCGCCCGGACCTGACATGAAGATCCGGCACGTTTATTCACGCTCGGTTGATGACAGCATGCTGGTGTTGTCCCCAACGGTCCTGGCCGAAAGAGAGATAAAATCCTGCAGGCAGCTTATGACTACCGCTTTCCGCACAATCCAACATATAGCAAATGATTTCGGTGAAGTTGAAAGAGTATATTTTCGTTTAAATTCAGGACATGTTTTACTCTTCCTTTTTGGTAAGAACCCTGCAGATTCAGTAATCATCAGGGGGTATAATGAAACGCCGGAGAGGTTCCGGCCTGTCAACGGAAAATTGAATTCCGTCAGTGTGACCCCGCCCTTCATTGGCCGTTTAGCAAAAAAAGAGTTAATAACTTTATACACTGCCTGGGCAGTCCACGACAGTATAATCGGGGAGATCTGCCTTGATCTGGGCACACAGTACTATCACAACTGGCTTGAACTTAATCTTGAACATGCCAACCTGGTGTTGTACGATACCTGCGGAGTTGTGCTTACCTCAAGTGAAAACCGGTTTATAAGTAACGATTTTCTGATTAACGTCTACGCCACCCTTCCGGAATTCAATATAAATCCCAGGCTCAGGAAAGTTGACAGTGACAAGCCTTTGTTTTTCGAAAGCGATGAGGGAGGGTATTATAAATATTTTTACAAGTTCGCCAGGAATAAGGTGATGTCTCTCTATGCCAGCAAGCATGAAGTCAGGCTGGCAATTTTTATCAGGCTGATTCCTTTCCTGCTGGTGATTATTGCATTATGGGCGGCATCATGGGCTTATTATTCACAGAGACTGATCAGCCGTAAGCTGAAAAAAATGTCGGAGGAACTCGAGATTGCAAAACATGAAGCCGAATCGGCCAATGATGCAAAGAGTGTATTCCTGGCCAATATGTCGCACGAGATCCGCACGCCGATGAACGCCATAATTGGATTCTCCCAAATCCTGACGAACCTCGTCAAAGACCCGGTACAGGCCAATTACCTCGCTTCAATCAGCTCGAGCAGCAAAGTGCTTCTGAGCCTGATCAACGACATCCTCGACCTTTCTAAAATAGAAGCAGGCAAACTCGAGCTACGCCCCGAACCTTTCAGTATCAGGAACCTCCTGTCGGAAGTCGAATCCCTCTTTATTGCCCGGGCAACGGAAAAAGGCCTTATTCTTAAGGTGAATGCGGATGAGCGGTTACCTGAATACATGGTTTCGGATGAGTTGCGCATACGACAGATACTGCTGAACTTCATGAGCAATGCCGTCAAGTTCACCGATGAAGGAGAGATAGTGCTGAGTGCGGAATTCCTGGGGCGGGAAGGAAACAAGGTGAGCATGAAGCTGAGTGTCAAGGATACGGGTATCGGGATTAAAGAAGATCAGCTGAAACATGTTTTCGGGGCCTTTGCACAGGTCGAGAATCAGGATAGCCGGAAATACGGGGGGACCGGGCTGGGACTGGCAATCACCGAAAAGCTGGTAAGCCTGCTTGGAGGAAGGGTAGAGGTTGAAAGCGAGCCATTCATGGGCAGTATTTTCAGTGTCATACTGCCATCGCTCGAGATATTTGAAGGCGATCTAAATATTCCTTCGGTACAGAAAGACAAATCAGGCAGTGTTAAATTCAAAGGTTCATCAGTACTCATCGTCGACGATGTGAATAACAACCGCAGGGTGTTATCTGGGATGATGAGCGGGCTGGGCCTGAAATGCAGCGAGGCGACCAACGGTAAAGAGGCGTTGGAACTGATGCGTGCCGTAAAACCTGATCTCGTGATGATGGACCTTCGGATGCCTGTCATGGACGGTTTCACCGCCGTAAAAGAAATACGGGCTGATGCGGCGCTGAGCAAACTCCCCGTGATTGCCGTCAGTGCGTCAGCCTTTCACCAGGATGAACGCGATGTTAAACTGAAAGGCTTCGACAGTTTTCTCAGGAAACCGGTCATTGCCGATGAACTCATAGTGGAGCTTTGCAGGTTCCTGCCGTATGAAGACATAAACCCGTCGATGGAAGCAGCCGTGCCCGGCCCGGAGCCCGATGTTGACCAGGCTGTGCTGAAAGCATTAGTTGAAGGACTTTCAGGGGAAGCCCGTGAACTGGCAGCAATTGCGCTGAAAAAGCATTCAATCCAATCGACGAAAGCCCTGCTGGTTTTAACATCAGGCCTTACCGAAAAGTTCAGCTGGGAACCTTTCTCAAAGTGGGTCTGTTCACTGAAGCTTGCCGTTGAATCGTTCGACGTTGCCTTGATGGATGCATCACTCAGGGAGTTTGAGAAGCTGCTTGAAAATGCGAGAAAAATAATACAGTAAGAATAAAAATACAGATTAATGCCTGAAAAGATTCTGCTGGTAGACGACCAGCCCAAGAACATACAGGTTGCCGGAACCCTGCTCACGACAAACGGCTACGAGGTTGAATTTGCAACAGACGGTTTCAAGGCCCTGTATTGGCTGGGTGAAGAGAGTTTCGACCTGGTGCTACTCGATGTGATGATGCCGGGAATGGACGGCTTCGAGACCTGCCGCAAGCTGAAACAGCTGCCCGGGGGCGCCGACATACCCGTGATCTTCCTCACCGCTAAAAGCGATACCGACAGTCTGATCGAGGGATTCGAAGCCGGGGGCGTCGATTACCTTTCCAAGCCTTTCCAGGCTGAAGAAATGCTGGTAAGGGTGAGGACCCATCTCGAGATGAAACAGATGAGGGCGATGCTCAGGGATGTGAATAAATGGCTGCAGGCCGAGGTTTCAATGAAGACCATGGAGCTTATGGAAAAGAACCGGGAACTGCAGAATATACTTACCAAGGTGGAAACCCTGGATAAGAGCAAGGACAACTTCCTTAAGATCATCAGCCACGAGATCCGTACACCTCTGAATGGCATAATAGGGGCCAGTTTTCTGCTTAAATCTATGGTAACCTCCCCCGAGCAGATAGAATTCTTTGATATGCTTGACATATCGCTGAAAAGACTGGAGAGTTTTTCATTTACGGCATTGCAGATCACCCAGTTGCAGGCCTCAGGGAACACATTCCCCAAAAAACTGCTAGAAGTGAGGGAATTGGTTGAGGAAGCAAAGACCATTGCCTTAGCGGGACAGGCCAGGCAATTTGTTCTCGAGTCGGCAGATGTACCTCCTCTGAATGCCAACAAGGAGCTTTTTGTAACAGCCCTGGTGAAACTTCTGGATAACTCGGTCCGCTATTCGCCGCCGGGTTCCACGATCACGCTTAAAGTACAGCAGCGATCAAACGGAGTTCATTTCACCCTCACCGACCAGGGGCCTGGTTTCTCACCTGAGGTTCTGCTCAGGAAATTCGAGTTGTTTGTCACAGGCGAGACACATGTCGATAAAAACCCGGGCATGAGCCTTGCCCTGGTCAGATTTATCATCGAAGTTCATGGAGGAAACATTGACCTGTATAACAACGCTGAAGAAGGCGCGGTAGTTGAATTTTATATACCTGCAGCTTAGAGTTTTGAGAATTTGTATTATTTCCCTGAAAGATTTTAATATTTATTCAGGTAAGCCGTAAGGTTTGCTTCGCGGGCCAGCCCGAGTTTATGCCTCAGGCGATGGCGGGCAATTTTGATGGTGTTTTCGCTTTTCCGGGTAATCTGTTCAATTTCTTTGGTTGTGAGATTCAACCTGATAAATGCACAAAGCCTGATCTCGTTGGGTGTAAGACCCGGATGCTTACTTGTGAGTGAAGAGAAAAACTGGGGGTGGACATCCCTGAAGTGGGCATTGAATTCATCCCAGAAGCTTTCCGATTTTTTATTTTTAAAATCACGCAACAAGTTCCTGAGGCCGCTGTCTTGAGGGAATGGATTGGTCTCGATGAACCCCTGAAGCCTTTCCGACATCTCGCGCATGGTCTCTTTCTTCTCGGCAAGGTTCATCGATTGAAGAAGCAACTCTTTGTTCTTCAAGCTGATGTCTGTTTCAAGATGGATTTTTTCCAGCTCAAGGTTCTTTTGTATCAGTTTACTATGCCGGGCTTTATTTTGTTGTAAAAGGTAAAGCAGTAAAAGTGTGATCGCTATTCCAATCACCAGGGAGAATATTAATATATAAATCAGGTTATTCCTGCTCCTTAATGCTGAATTTTTTTCCTCGTTTATCTTATTTTTATCCTGTTCATTTTTATAGGCAAATTCCAGTTCAGTGAGTATGATTTTCTGGTTGTCCCTGATCTGCCACAGGCTGTCGGAAAATTTGTGATACAATTTTGCAAAAAACAAAGCACTGTCATTCCTGCCCCTGAGTTCATGAATTTCGCTGAGGCCTTTTATCGCATCGGTCTCATACTGAAGAAAGGAACCTCGTTTCGCAAGTTTCCCTGCCTCCCTGAAATGGATTTCCGCCTGCCGGTAATCTTTCATATCCTGGCAGATGACTCCCATGGTGCTTTCTGCATCAACTTTCAGGTAAAGACTGGAACCGTGAAATGATTTATCAAGGGAATCAATCATTTTCCTGGCGGTTGTTATTAACTCAAGTGCTTCTTTAACCCTTGACAACTCCAGGTTTATTGAAGTCAGCCCCAGGTAAAGGTTGGCCAGTCCGTAGTAATTCTGCAGCCTTTGCTGAATGGGTAAAGCCAGCCTGTAATTTGCCAGGGAGCTGTCGTACATTTTAAGCCCGAGATAGGCTCTCCCGGTATTGACCAGTGCATTGGCGTAATAAGCTGAATCCTTCTTCTCCCTGTATATTTTGCCCGCTTCTTTAAAGAGCCCCAGGCTTTTACTGTAAATGCCGGCAGAAATGTAAAATGCAGCGATGTTGTTCAGGAAGTCGGCGCGCCATGTATCGTTCCCTGTCTCCCCGGCAATCTGTTTCCCTTGCATATAATACCTGAGTGCATTGGCATAGTCAGACTGCAAATCGCTGATATACCCGAGCCCGTTCAATGTTCGCATCTTATCTACCGGATCGGTTTGCAGATTTATCAGGGACATGGCTTTTTGCAGATATTTTTTTGCAAGTTTGAGGCTGTCTGACTTTATATAATATAAACCCAGATAAATGCAATTGGAACGCATCCCGTCCTGGCATCGAACTTTTTCGGCAAGTTTCAGGCCGGTAAATGCCGCCGGGAGACAGGAATCGTCACCTTTCCTGTAGTATTCCCTTGCCAATCGGGCGTAGATGAGCGAAAGCTTAGCGGCATCCTGGTTCCCATTGATAATCAACCGATTCAGGCTGTCGATCCGGGATATTGCAGGCTTATTGCCGGCGAACCCCCAACAGCAGGTGAACAGGAATATAAACAAGTAAAGGAAGACCCTTGATTTTTGAGTCATCGCCAGAGTGATTTTATTTTCAGAAAGTACATTAATTAATCATCTTTCTAAAGGTACAAAAAAATTAGTACTTGCATTTTTTGTTGTTATATGCAAAAGTACACTTTTTGTACCCCCTAAAAATCCGAATAT
>Ga0118677_10012001_pt1 | contig 12830 bp, 8 predicted proteins | sample AliMusrvi5mmetaG_FD_86154 | JGI IMG/M metagenome (GOLD analysis project Ga0118677, IMG submission 86154)
GGAATCACCAATGGTAGAACAAAGAAACTTCAACGATGATGTGCCACAAATTATCAATGCAAATGAGCATCATATGGCGTGCTTGCTGCTCCTGGATACTTCTGGATCAATGGATGGTGATCCAATTAACCAACTAAATGCAGCACTGAATAAATTTAAGATTGATGTGTGTCAAGATAAGACGACAAGGGATGTTCTGGATATCGCAATTGTAGAATTCAATAGCGCTCCAAATGTTGTTCAGGAATTTGTACCCATTGAATATATGAAACCAGTCAACCTTTCGGCAGGTGGTAGCACCAATATGGAACCTGCTATATCTATTGCCATTGATATGGTAAACGTACGTTCTCGTTTTTATAGACATTCAGGAACAGAACCTTACAAACCTTGGATTATTATGATATCTGACGGCTTCGGAGGTAATGTGGACAATATTGCGCAGATAATCCATGAAATGGAATCTAAAGATAAGTTAAAGTTTTTTTCCCTTGGTGTGGAAGGTTATGATCCAAAAGTGCTTCACCAATTGTCTGGCGACAAAGTCATGAAATTAGCAGGATATGACTTCACCAGTTTCTTTAATTGGGTTAACAAAAGTATGCGCTCGGTTTCCGTCAGTTCTCCGGGCGAAAAACCCAAGGGTGTTCCGCTTCCTGAAAATGTTGATAAGGATACTGATGATTGGATGTAATCATATGGGAGTCCGTATTGATAGATTCATCTGAAAAAACGGGCTTTAGGATTAATTTCAGGGAGGGAAGTAGATGATTTATGCTTACGGAGTTACTGTACAAGGTACATACCATGTAAAGAACAACACAGTGTGCCAGGATGCTCATGAAATCGTTAAATGTCCAAATGACATTGGCATTGCAGCGGTGGCAGATGGATTGGGCAGCGAAGAACATTCTGATATAGCTTCAAAGATAGCTGTTAAGATTGCAACCAAACATTGTGCTGAGAATATATTTGACAGCACAGGCGAGGAAGAGATACTCAATGTTATCTGCGCCTCATTTTATTTAGCACAAAAAAGCATCGAAGAAGAGGCACAAAAAAATGAGCATGAACTGGATCAGTACGGCACGACATTGTCGTTAGCCGTGCTGATCCATGATACGCTTTATTATGGACATGCTGGAGATAGCGGAATAATAGCACTGGCAACAGATGGCTTATTTATTAAGATTACCAATCAACAGCGCGATGACGAAGGACGTGTATTCCAGCTCAATTTTAATGAAGAAAAATGGGTGTTTGGTAAGGTAGACAAAAAGGTTGCCAGTGTATTTTTAGCAACCGACGGGATGTATGAAACTCTTTTTCCAATATATATTCGCGATGAAAAAGTAAATCTTTATGTGTTGCTTGCCCGGTTTTTTATGGACAACAATAGTTTGCATATTGACGAGATTGGCGAAGATGCAACTAAAGAACGAATTGAGAAATTCATTTGTGACATTCCTGATGCACAAGTCAATGATGATAAGACGGTAGTTGTTTTAGTTAACACAGATATTCCAACTGAATTGCAACCTCCCGCATACTATGCAGAGCCTGATTGGGCAGAACTGAAACGAAAAAGAGATGAGGCGTGGAAACGAGAAGCCTATCCTAATCTGTTCATAGATGATGCTTCAAAGAAACCGCCCTTTGATAAAAGCAGCGGGGATAAAAATGAGTTAGGTGAGCCGAGACAGCCTGCCGAAAAGAATGTAGATTCGGAATTGCATAATGAGTCAAATGTCGAGACAGTGAATAATTCTGCTGAAGCCGCAAAGACAACAGAAGCAGACCCCAAAGATAAGAACCTGCTTAGCAAAATCATTAATCGTATTAAAGATGGCGGTAAATAAAAAGATAACGATTTATCGGGAATGTAGGGAGAAGTCGTGATACTACAAGGACTTTCAAGCCAAAAATATCAATTGGATACAAAACCATTCAGCATTGGCGGCGAAGGTGATATTTATAATGTTACCAATGTAGCCACTATAGTTGCCAAAATTTATCATGCTGACAGAATTACTAAAGAACTTGAGAATAAACTCAAGATCATGGTTAAAAGGCCGCCGAGTTCGGGTGTTTTTACGCAGGTAGCCTGGCCCCTTGATGTTATTTATGATTCAAACAACCAGCTCTGTGGATTCATCATGCCCAAATTGAACATCACAGAAGAGTTGTTGGAGTTGTATAAATATCCTCCACAGAAATATAAAAATATTACAACCAGGCATAAAATAATCATCGCCGAAAACATATGTGCCATCATCTCAGAGGTTCACAAGGCTGGCTATGTTTTTGGTGATTTTAATCCTCGTAATATAGGGGTCAACTTAAACACTGGTACTGTAGCCTTTTTGGATACAGACTCGTATCACATTTATGATAGAGACACGAACAGCACATATCGATGCAAAGTTTGCCTGGATGGTTATGTGGCGCCCGAACTGCTGAAAGCATGCGAGAACTATCCAAAGGATGCCTATGCAACTGTGCCCTTACCGACTTTCACAAAAGAAACCGATAATTTCGCGCTGGCCATCCATATATTCAAACTATTGATGAATGGTTACACACCATATAACGGGATAAAGGAATCGGATTCGGTTTCTATTGGATCCCCCGGCGTTGGAAATAATGCGATTAAGCAGAATAACTATTGCTTCAGGCCTGGGAACAAACCGCAAGCAGTTGCTGTACCTCCTATGGATGTCTTGCCGCAAGAAATTGCGGATTTGTTTACCAGAGCGTTTATGGACGGGAGAATAGATCCCAGGCAAAGGCCGACTGCAATCGAGTGGCATAGCGCTTTGAATAAATATGAGAACTCTCTGAAAACATGCACGAGGAATAGTGCTCATTTATATAATAGTAGCCTGTCTTTATGTCCGTGGTGTGAAACCGATGAAAGGTATGCCAATTCAATTGCTCCAGCTATTGCGCAAAAAACATTTATTGCGCCAGTGATACCTACTCTAGGACCATCGAGTTTAAATACAGGATATAACAGTACTAGAACAAATTTAGGAACTGCTGGTCAAGGGGGACTGGCGTACACATCCCCCACAAAAAAAACTAACCCCAAGAAAGGTAAGGGAATTAGTATTGTTGTGGGGATTGGTGTTGTTCTTGCGTTATGTGCAATGGTTATATTTATTCCTGGCGTTATTAATATTTTTACAAATAATACACCAGGCATTTCTAGATCAACTCAGACAGCGCCTATTCAGCAAGCCACCCAGACGGCTGAAGCGCCTCAACCTGCCGCCCCTGCGGGAGCGAAACAGTTTTCAGCATACCCGCCCATGACAATTGATATAAATAAGCAGTATTTCGCCACGGTAAAGATGGCCAAGGGCGGTGAGTTTATCATACAACTTTACCCTGATAAAGCTCGCCTGACAGTGAATAGTTTTGTCTTTTTGGCGCGGCAGAAATATTATGACGGTACCACCTTCCACCATGTGCTCGAAGGGTTTATGGCCCAAGGCGGCGACCCAACCGGAAGTGGAGCGGGCGGGCCAGGTTACCAGTTTGCCAATGAGGACAGTGACCTGAAATTTGATAAAGCTGGCGTTGTTGCCATGTCTAATGCTGGGAAGGACACCAACGGCAGCCAGTTTTTCATCACTTTTGGACCAGTTCCCCAGTGGGACGGCTATTACACTATCTTCGGCCAGGTGACCAGCGGAATGGATGTGGTCAACAAAATCACCCGCCGCGACCTAGCGCCCCCCCCCACCTTTACCGGGGATGTCATAGAAAACGTGACCATTACTGAGAAATAAAATATCTTGAAGTTATCCCTGTCATTATTTCTAAAAAATACCGGGATAACTATTTTTTATTCTTATCTACAATGTGTTTGAATCATGACAACTTCCACCCCCTTTGATACCCGCCGCTTGGCGGTCGAAATAGTCCTGCCTTCCTGTATAATCGAAATAGGCACTAACTATTTCTCAAAAAAGAATCCCACCAGGGGTGGATAAAACAAAAATTGTTTTCATATTGTATAAAAAGGAGGCTATTGTATTGTCATGGAGAACATGAAGAAAGCTTTTGAATGTTATTTCAAAAAACTGATGGATTATAGTATCAAAACCTATGGGGCAAAGCCGAGTTGCAGTTATACGGACAGACTCAACAAAGCACTTCTTGTTTCTGAGCCAAACGAAGACAAAGAAGTCGAGTGGTTACCAAAGCTCCAAGATGTTCTTGTGATTTGGAAAGATATCGAAGACAAGCTAGGTTTTATAGTGTGCGACGAACTCAAAGCATATTATTCGACATATTTGTTCTTAAGTATGGCTGGCAAATTTGGAAGTGGTTATTTGTACTTTCAACCAATTTCTTCACAGAACCGAATTGTTGACACAATAATGCAACAATATAAAGATGCACAGTATATATTCCCAAATACACAAATGTTCTTGCTAGGGAATGCCACTATCAATGATGATGATAGTTATTTCATCTATTATGATAATTCGACTTCAAAAACATTTTGTTATGAATCGGATACAAAGAAGCAAGTACTACTCTCCTACTCATTGGCAAAAACAATATATGAAATGGAGGCACTTGAATAATGGGCATTGATGTATATTCTGGAATTTCACAAAAAGAAATCGAGGCCGAGAGAAAAACATCTGAAGGAAAATCCTATACTATAAACCATCCTGATGAGTTGGTGATTTCGATGCGTTATATTGGCGAAAGTAAACCCAACCACACCTCGCAAGGATGGGAAAGAAGCGGTTCTTTCTATTATCAGGAGCTAAAAAGTGTCCATCCTGAATTCTTTAGTATGAAGAATTCAAATCGTATTGAAAATGGCGAATCTCCAAAAGTAGATGCCCAGTTTGTTAAGAATTTTCCTCAATACAAAGGGTATGAGAATGAAGTACTTATTCACCATCATATTGGCGGGGATGGACAAGCTGTTGCGGTACCTTCAAGTATTCACAAAGGTTCAGGCGAAATTCATAATCCCGAGAATAATCTAGGCATCACAAAAAATGCACAGTTGTTTTCCGAACAATGTAAGCAGGTTTGCTCAAAAGATGCTTCGTTTGTAGGAAAAACTTCTAATGAGTTCAAAACCATAGAAACACAAAATGTAAATACTAAAAACAATGCTTTTACATCCAATTCTAAACAGGAGCCACAAAGTACATTTACCGAAAAGGGTAATGCATTTACTAAAACTGTACAATCGACTGGTCAAGGAGTAACTCAAAGTACTTTGCGGTCATCAAATGGTGCATTTAAAAGCGATTCAAATGAAATATCATCTGGAACAACAACGAGTACTTCTTCTTCTAACGATAAGATTATAAAACAATCGCAATTAAATAGCCCAAGTAAATCTCGCTAAAAAATGGAAAAATCCTCAAGCAAACGAAAATTCTATTAAAACCAAATATAATTCAAAAAGGGAGTAAGGTTACTGGTATTCAAAAAATACCTATCAATATTTGAAATTATCAAACCTTATGTTGATTACGTTTCGGGTTGTAAACAGGATGAAACTCGAGCATAAATCTATTTGGTCAGGTTCTTATAGGCGGGATTAATACTCAAATATCCATCATTTTGAGCGTCTTTATCCCGATGTATTGAGAAGTATAAACAAGCAATTATTGCCGATGTCTTATGGAATTATTGACCACTAATAAATAGTCAAAGATAAACAATCACTAATTTATCGATAGGTGGGATTCAAATGATATTACAAGGGTTTTCAGGACAAAAATACCAGTTAGATACTAAACCGTTTAGAAATGGCGGTGAAGGTGATATTTATAATGTTACAAATGCAGCCACCAGAGTTGCAAAAATATATCATGCTGACAGAATATCAAAGGAACTTGAGGATAAACTCAAGATCATGGTCAAAAGGCCGCCGAGTTCGATTGTTCTGTCACAGGTGGCCTGGCCTCTTGATGTTATTTATGGAGGAAACAATCAGTTCCGTGGGTTCATTATGCCCAAATTGGACATTTCGGAAGAACTGCTGGAGTTGTATAGGTATCCAGCACAGAAATATAAAATAACTACTAAACAAAAAATAATCATTGCTGAAAATATATGCGCCGTCATCTCCGAAGTGCATAAAGCTGGTTATGTGTTTGGTGATTTTAATCCTCGGAATATTGGGGTCAACTTAAACACAGGTACAGTAGCCTTTCTGGATACAGATTCATATCACATCTTTGACAAAGATACGAACAGCACATATCGATGCAAAGTTTGCTTGGATGGTTATGTGGCGCCCGAATTGTTGAAGGCTTGTGAGAACTATTCAAAGGATGCCTATGCAAATGCTCCCCTACCGACGTTCACAAAAGAAACCGATAACTTTGCGTTAGCCATCCATGTTTTTAAATTGTTGATGAATGGTTACACTCCATACAATGGGATAAAGGAAGCGGACTCGATATCAGTAGGTGCTCCTGGGGTTGGAAATAGCGCAGTTAAGCAGGATAACTATTGCTTCAAGCCGGGGAATAAGCCGCAGGCGGTTGCTGTACCTCCGTTGGATGTTTTGCCGCAAGAAATCACGGATTTGTTTACCAGGGCGTTTATGTATGGGAGAATAGATCCGAGGCAAAGGCCGAAGGCAATCGAGTGGCACAGCGCTTTGACTAAGTATGAGAACTCTCTAAAGACATGCGCCAGAAATAGTGCACATCAATATAAAAGTAGCCTGACTTTTTGTCCGTGGTGTGAAGCTGATGAAAAGTATGTGAATTCAATCACTCCACCTGTCGCGCAAAAGCAATTTGTCACACCATTAGTAGTACCTCCTTCTCCGCAATATGGTAAGAGTGTTGTTACTCCGCAATCGATGGGGAATAGACCACGAATAAATGCAGGACCCGCAAAGTCGACACCACTAAAGAGAAATAACTCATTTTTGGGGATCCCAGTTCCAGGGATCATTCTCGGATCTTTATTATTATTTGTGATTTACTTTGCTGCTATTGGGATTATAAATTCTCCGAAATTGCCGCCAGTTACCGAAAGCACTGGTGTTTCTACTCAAACAACCCTGCCTCCTACATTAACGGTATTAGCTCCATCCGCAGCTGAGGCGACCACTGAGGCGACCATTCCAATAAATACGATTCAACCTACGTTGGCGATTACAGACGAATCATCATTAATTCCTTCACCAATTTCTAATTCGGAAACTCCAGAGCCCAAAAATACCACTAACTCTATGACGCCAGATCAATTTGCTCGTTCTTATTGGACAGCGGTTAATGACCATCAATGTGATACTGCATACTCGTTGTTATCAAGCAAGTCACAGAAGGGGACTCCAGATTATATGAGTTGGTGTAACAAATGGGATGAAGTAAAAATTGATTTTATAAAGCTAACCGAAAGTGGCAGTGATCAAGAGAAAGTAGAAACATCAGTGATTTTTGTTAAAAACGGGAAAGAATATCCATATGATATGATTCTTACGGTTATTTCAGATGGTAATGGAGGGTGGTTAATGGATGGTTCAAAAATGAAGTAATCCTCTCGATTCATAGCAAACAAATCACTAATTCACCAGGAGGTGGGGTTGAAATGATTTTACAAGGTTTTTCAGGGCAAAAATATGAATTGGACACAAAACCGTTCAGTATTGGCGGTGAAGGCGATATATATAATGTTACAAATATAGCCACCAGAGTTGCAAAAGTATATCATAATGACAGAATCACCAAAGAACTTGAGAGCAAACTCAAGATCATGGTCAAGAGGCCACCAAATTCGAGTGTTCTGACGCAGGTAGCCTGGCCCCTTGATGTTATCTATGATGGAAACAACCAGTTCCGAGGGTTCATTATGCCCAAATTGAACATCACGGAAGAATTGATTGAGTTATATAAGTATCCTCCACAGAAATATAAAAATGTTACAGTAAAGCAAAAAATAATTATTGCTGAAAATATATGCGCAGTCATCTCCGAGGTGCATAAAGCTGGCTATGTGTTTGGCGACTTTAATCCACGCAATATAGGTGTAAATCTAAACACTGGTACTGTGGCCTTTTTGGATACAGACTCATATCACATTTATGACAAAGACACCAGCAGCACGTATCGATGCAAGGTTTGCCTGGATGGTTATGTGGCCCCCGAATTGTTGAAGGCTTGTGAGAGCTATCCAAGGGATGCCTATGCAAATGCGCCTCTGCCGACGTTCACAAAAGAAACCGATAATTTTGCGCTGGCCATCCATATATTTAAATTGTTGATGAATGGTTACACCCCCTACAACGGGATAAAGGAAGCAGATTCGGTCTCTGTTGGGGCGCCTGGTGTTGGAAATAATGCAGTTAAGCAGGATAATTATTGTTTCAAGCCGGGGAATAAACCGCAAGCGGTGGCTGTACCTCCGTTGGATGTCTTGCCGCAAGAAATTGCGGATTTGTTTACCAGGGCGTTTATGTATGGGAGAATAGATTCAAAGCAAAGGCCGGCTGCAATCGAGTGGCATGGCGCTTTGAATAAATATGAAAGCTCACTGAAGATATGCTCCAGGAATAGTGTGCATCAATATAAAAGTAGCCTGACTTTATGTCCGTGGTGTGAAGCTGATGAAAGGTATGCGAATTCAATTGCTCCAGCTATCGCGCAAAAGCCTTTTGGCCCGCCTGTAACACCTAAGGCTAATATTCCGCCAGCCAATGTAGGTAATGCTAGACCGAAGCCGGTTTCCACAACTCGCAATGGGGGAAGAAATGGACTGAGTATTCCTGTTATTGCTGTTATTGTTATTACGATAATTGTTGCCAATTTATGTATTATGGTTATCAATAACGGTATTAATAAAAGTGGCGGCATCACTGGTCTGCAAACATCTACCACAAATAGTGCCACAAATAACGACTCAAGCAAAACATTAGAAACAACAGAAGTAACTTCTACCACTAACGGTAACGCAAATAACGACTCAAGCAAAACATCAGAAGTAACGAAAGTAACTTCTATCGTTGATGGAATGTTTTTAAGTAAACTTCAGATGGCTAATGCATCAAGCAGTGATGGGGGGTTTAGTTATTATGATATTGTTAAAGATAACATGGGGACAACTTATAGTAATGGTATTGGTGGCAGAAGTAATGATAAATCATGGCAAGAATATAAAATTAATAAAGCATATAGCAAGATTACAGGGCGTGTAGTACTTAACTATGATGAACGTACTCATTCGGGTGACGAAGTATATATTTGGATTTATGGGGATGGAATTGTATTATATTTATCACCGGCAATCAAAGCTGGTGTTGACCCTGTAGATTTTTCTGTTGATATATCAAATGTTTCAACTATTAAAGTAGTGATAGCCGGTTCGAATATGCTCCGATTGGTCGATTGCATACTTTATAAATCTTCGGATGCAAAGATATTTTCTTCTGCAAGCTATAAAAAGGCGAACACGAATTCCCCAGCATATCTTAGTAATTTAGAATGGTTTAACGCATCAGACAGTAACGGCGGTTTTAGATATTACAATGTTGTTAAAGATAATATGGGGACAACCTATGGTAATGGCTTTGGTGGTACAAGTAGTGATAAATCATGGCAAGAATATAAAATCAATAAAGCATACAGCGAGATTAGAGGACGTGTAGTACTTAATTATGATGACCGTGCTCAAACTTCTGAGGATGTATATCTTTGGATTTATGGAGATGATAAACTTATATATCAATCTCCAGTCATTAGCGCCGGCGTCAGTCCTGTAGATTTTTCGGCCAAGATCTCAGAAATTTCAACCCTCAAAATAATGATATTGGGCACGAATATGCTCCGATTAGTCGATTGCGTTTTATATCCCAATACTTCTGATACAACAATATCTTCGGCAAGCTTTGCTAAAGAGAACACTAATCCCCGAATATATCTTAGTGATTTAGATTGGTTTAACGCATCAGACAGTAGTGGCGGTTTTAGATATTACGAAGTTGTTAAAGATAACAATGGCACAACCTATGGGAATGGCATTGGTGGTACAAGTAGTGATAAATCATGGCAAGAATATAAAATTAATAAAGCATATAACAAAATTACAGGACATGTAGTCCTTAATTATGATTCCCGCGATCAAACAAGTAAGGATGTGTATCTTTGGATTTATGGAGATAATAATCTCTTATATCAATCGCCAGCAATTAGCGCCGGCATCAATCCTGTAGATTTTTCTGTTGATTTGCCACATGTTTCAAATCTAAAAGTAATGATATTTGGTACAAATATGCTCCGGTTAGTCGATTGTATTTTATACAAATAGTAAAGAATAGGCGAAGAAGAAACATTTTTTGACCAACGGCGAACGACAATTAGAAATACGCATCGATGACAATTAGAAATGCCCACAAATCAGGGTAAGGAAACGGTTAGACTCTCTGAGGTAAGGAGAGCCAATGACCGCAACCGACGCCCAAGTGAGGCTAATCATGAAAGAACGCATTAATGGAAAAACACAGGAACAATCGGCAGTCAAAGCGAATGTACGCAGCCGAAAAACGGTACAAAAATATGAACAATTGGGTCAGGTGCCCAGTGAATTAAAACAACCGCGGACACATCGCACCCGGCTTGACCCGTTTGAGGCAGACTGGGCAGAATTGGAAAAGAAACTGGAAGAAGCGCCCGAATTGGAAGCGAAAGCACTGTTTGAGTGGTTATGCGAGCGAGAGGGAGCCAAATACCAGGAAGGGCAGCTGCGCACCCTTCAGCGCCACATCAGCAACTGGCGGGCATTAAATCGTTCGCAGACGTTGATTTTGGATCAGGTGCATCAACCTGGGGAAGTCCTGCAAACCGATGGAACCTGCATGAACGGGTTGAAGATCACCATCCAACTGGAAACGTTTGAGCACATCCTGATCCACAGCGTATTACCTTATTCAAACTGGGAGTGGGGCCGGGTGGTGCAAAGCGAGTCACTCCTGGCCATCCGTCTGGGACTGCAAAGCACCCTGGTCAAACTGGGATACGTCCCGCAGGTACATCAAACAGACAACAGCACCGCCGCCACACACAAACTGGGGTTGAATGGACGCCATAAAAGCCTCCAGGAACGCGGCTTCAACGAGGAATACCTGCAATTGTTGGCACATTATGGGCTGGAAGGGCGTACCACCCATATCTCGAGCCCTGACGAGGATGGGGACATCGAAGCTTCCAACGGCGGCTTCAAACGGGCAGTAAAACAGCACCTGCTCTTGCGCGGCTCCCGTGACTTCACAAGTATTGCTGCCTACGAAACTTTTCTTTTTGGCATCATGGAAAAACGCAACGCCGGGCGGCAGCAAAAATTGGCTGAAGAGCTGGCGGTGATGAAACCCCTCCTGGTGGCGCCCTGGCCACAGATGCGCGAACTCAATGTCCGGGTAGGCAGCAACGGCATCCTGCGCGTGGGCGCCAACGGCTACACCGTTCCGAGTGGGTTGAAAGGCAAACGGGTCAGTGTCCGAGTCTACGAATGGCAAATCGAAGTCTGGTATGCCAACCAGTGGGTGGAAACCCTCCCGCGCCTGACCGGCAACCATCACTACCACATCAATTACCGGCATGTTATCGACACCCTGCTGCGGAAGCCAGGCGGATTTCGCAACTACCGCTACCACGAAGACCTGTTCCCGCAGGAAGTCTTTCGCCAGGCCTGGGAAGCCCTCAAAGCATATTTGCCGCCGCGCAAGGCGGATATGGCCTACCTGCGCATCCTCAAACAAGCCGCGCTCGGGTTGGAAACGGATGTCACCCAGGCTCTTACCCTCCTGCTGGCCAGGAATACAAACTGGGATGACACCACCCTGACTGAGCTCTTACAACAACCTGCCCAGCGGACGATCCCTGACCTCATCCCGCAGGTGGTGAACCTGTCCATCTACGACCAATTGCTCATGCCGGAGGGTTGCTATGCCGCAAATTGAGCAGCTCCAGCAGCACCTGCACATGCTGCGCATGCCCACGGCCGTGGAAGTGATTGGCGATTTACTCACCACCGCCACGCGTGAAACCTGGTCCATCGAGAAATTCCTGGCTGAATTGCTCGAACAGGAACTGGAAGGCCGCCGCCAACGCCGCACCGAACGCCTGCAAAAATCGTCCCACCTGCCTGCCGGGAAAAACCTGGCTAACTTCGAACAGGAACACCTGTCTCTGCGTCTGCGCCGCCAGCTGGCTCAACTCTGCACCGGTGATTTTGTGGATCGCGCTGAAAATTTACTCGTTTTTGGCTTGCCTGGGCGTGGAAAAACCCATTTTGCGGCCGCCGTCGGGCACCAATTGGTCCAGAATGGACGTACCGTCCTTTTCACTCCGACCTACCGTCTCGTCGATGATCTTCTGCGGGCCAAACGCGATCTGCTTCTCGAAAACGAACTCCGCCGCCTCGATTGTTTTGAAGTGCTTATCCTCGACGACATCGGCTATGTCCAACAATCCCGCGATGAAATGGAAGTTCTCTTTACCCTGCTGGCCGAACGCTACGAACGCCGCAGCGTAATTATCACTTCAAATTTGGTCTTTTCTCAATGGGACCAGATCTTCAAAGATCCCATGACCACCGCCGCTGCCATTGATCGTGTCGTCCACCATTCCATTATTGTTGAATTCGGAAAGGAGATCTCCAGCCACCGCGCCCAGGAAGCTGCTCAACGTATTCAGGAAGAACCCAGCGAATAGATGTTTATCCGGGGCTCTGCTTTACCCGCAGCTATAGCCCTACACACCCTTCAGGTGTATTATTCCCAATGGGCATTTCTAATTGTCGCCATGTCCATTTCTAATTGTCGCCGGGGGAAAGCA
>Ga0118677_10012002_pt1 | contig 12830 bp, 9 predicted proteins | sample AliMusrvi5mmetaG_FD_86154 | JGI IMG/M metagenome (GOLD analysis project Ga0118677, IMG submission 86154)
GGCTTCGGCTTGGAGGCTCAGCTTTCGCTCGGCCAATACGCCAATCATGGCGGCATTGTCGGTGCAGAGAGCCTTGTCGGCCAGCAACAGCAAGAGTCGCTCACGCTCGCAGGCGGCGGTGAGTCTCTGGCGGAGGGTGCGATTGCACGTAACGCCTCCAGAAGCGGTCACGCAGCCAACGCGCAAACGCCTGGCCGCACGGATCGTCTTGGTCACGAGCACGTCCACGATTGCCGCCTGCACACTGGCGCACAGGTCTCGCAGGCGCTGCGTGTCATTCAGCAGGTCCGGGTGGTCACGTAGAAAATAGCGCACGGAGGTCTTCAAACCGCTGAAGCTGAAGTCATCGTTGGGGTCGTCAATCATTGGCCGTGGAAAATCATAAGCCCTGGGGTTTGCCCCCTCCGCCAGCTTGTCAATTTCCGGTCCGGCTGGGTACGGTAAACCGATCAGCTTGCCGACCTTGTCGAAACACTCGCCGGCGGCATCGTCAACGGTCGAGCCGATCAGGTGGTGGTCGAGTTCGGCCCGGACATGTACCAGCAAGGTGTGGCCACCGCTAACGATGAGCGAGAGGTTGGGTTGGAACTGAGCGAAATCGGCGAGCAGCGGTTGGCCCTTCAGCCAAGGTGAGTAAAGGTGGGCTTCGTGATGATGAATGCCTAGAAAAGGCCGCCGCAGAACAAAAGCCATCGCCTGCGCCGTTTTCAAGCCCACCATCAGCGCGCTCGGCAGGCCCGGGCCCTGGGTGGCGGCCACGGCATCGAGTTGGTCGGCCGCGACGGAAGCTTCGCGCAAGGCCTTGCGGGTAACCGGCATCAGGTTGCGGAGATGCTCGCGCGCCGCCAGTTCGGGCACGACGCCGCCGTATTCCGCATGCAGCCTGATTTGTGACGAGACGATGTTCGACAACACACGGCCCTGGTGAACGACCGCCGCACTGGTTTCGTCACAGGAGGTCTCGAGGGCGAGGAGGGGCACTTAATGGCGTGAAACGTGATGCTTGATGCGTGATGGGGGGCGCAAGATCACTTCGCTGCCATCTTATCCGTCTTGGTTATGTTCTTGTCTGGCAGGGGGAAACGCTGGCTGAGAATCTTGACGCCTTTGAGCAGATCCATGGCTCGTTCAAGTTGCGGATCTGAGGCGTTGAGCACTCGTTCGCGATCCTTCTCTTCGAGGCCCTGAATACCGCCCGGGGCTTGCTTCAATTGAATGTCACGCTCCTGCTCGTCCGTCAACGGGACGACGAAATCCGGGGTGATGCCTTCCTCGTGGATGACCTTGTGACTCGGGGTGTAGTACTTGGCGGTGGTGAGGCGCAAAGCGGGAGTGCCGTCCGGCATTTGTTCCAGTGGGATAATGCTCTGCACCGAACCTTTGCCGAAGGTCTTCTCACCCATGATGATCGCGCGTTTGGAATCCTGCAGGCAACCGGCGACGATTTCCGAGGCACTGGCGCTGCCCAGGTTGACCAGCACGACAATGTTCATGTTCTTCAACTCATCGCCGCGACCTCTGGCTTTGCGCACGGAGTTCTGACTGGGGTTGCGGCCTTCGGTGGTCACGACCAAAGAGCCTCGGGGGAGAAACTTCTCGCAGACATCCACGGCTTGCTCGAGCAGGCCACCCGGGTTCCAGCGCAGGTCCAGCACCAGGTCCTGCATCCCCTGGTCCTTCAATTTGTTGAGCGCGGCTTCGAGGTCGTCACTGGTCTTCTCGCCGAATTGTACCAGGCGGATGTAACCGATCTTGTTCTCGCCGAGAGGGAACTCCTTCTTGCCGTTGATGTCCTTGACCATGTCAACGTTAATGGTGGAACGAGTAAGCGTGTAGTCTTTCACCCGGCCAGAGGATGGGCGAAGGATCGATACCTTCACTTCGGTGCCAGGCTCGCCGCGCAGGATCTTAACGGCATCCTGCGTGCTCATTTTCTCAGTGCTTTTGCCATCAATCTTGATAATGCGGTCGCCGGACAGAATACCCGCCTTGAAACCGGGGCTGTCCTCCATTGGGGCGACCACCGTGATGAAATTGTCCCTCATTGAGATCACGATGCCGAGACCGCCGAACGCGCCCTGGGTATCATTTTGCAGTTCCTTGTATTTCTCGGGCTCCATGAACTCGCTGTGCGGGTCGAGCGTGTTGAGCATGCCCTTAAGGGCCGAATAGACCAGATCCTGATATTTGAGGTTCTGCCCATCAACATATTCCTTTCGCACTTTTTCCATTACATAGGAAAACAGGGCGAGGCTGGGATAGGCCGAGTCCTTTTCCGCGGCTTGGGCGGAGCTTAGATAAACGCGGGCGCCGATGAGCAGATTAAAGCTCAGCACGGTGACCAACACCCCGTATAACAGACGTCGTTTCATAATTACTAGCGCAATCGTTCTGGCAGACAATAATGGTGCAGGCATGAGTTTGCAAGGGTGCGGCTTGGCTCAGGCTTGGTACCATATTCAACTGGCAGCACTCCGTTGGAATTCTGCCAGAACTATCGCCAGATGTTGACCGCTTTGCTGGCGGTAAGGAAGCCACTTGCCCTTTGCACGGTTTATGATCCCAATTTCCCAGATGGCCATGATAAGAGTGGACCATCGCCATGAGCCTGCGGGGCCGACTATCCTTGTGCCAATGGTCAGCGGACAGGCTGAGGGCTCGCCACCTGGTCGGGAACCATTTATCCTGGCAGTGTTTGACTCCAAAACAAGCGATAAGGGCGGTGGTGGCGCACTGTGAAATCCGGCCGGTTCCGTGGTCGGTGAAATTCACCGTCGATGCACAGGAACGATACGCCGCATGGCTTGGGCGCAGTTTCGACGCGGTTCAAGACTTCGGGTCGTACGTCGTGGCATCCCATACCAACAGCGGCTGGGAGCAGGTTCGGCCTGGGCATTTTCGTGATTATTTCGGTGTGGTATGGAACAAAACGATGGACAGGACGCTCGGCGTAGTGGAGGCCCCACCACTCACGTCACCGACTCTGGAGGGGTATGAGTTTCCAGACGCAGACGTGATCCCCGTCTACGACATTATCGAGGAGAACCGTCGACGCTATCCCGACCGTTTCCACATGATCTCGATCGGGTTCTCGCTGTTCGAGCGGGCATGGTCACTCGTGGGCATTGAACCACTCATGATGTATTTGATCGACGAACCCGGATTCGTTCATGACCTGCTGGACAGCATCACACAGTACAACCTGAAGGTGATCGCGAATGCAGCACGAATGAATGGAGTGGATTGCGTGCATTTCGGTGATGACTGGGGGTCGCAACGTGGTCCGCTGATCCACCCTGAGATGTGGCAACGGTTTATTCAGCCGCGATACGCCAGAATGTGCCAGGCGTCGAGGGCAGCGGGGTTGCTGGTCAGTCTTCACTGCTGTGGCAATGTCGAGCCGATCATGGAGCAGATCTATGCTTGTGGTACCGACGTGTTTGACCCTTTTCAGCCTGAAACGATGAATATCTGGCATTTGCGGGAACAGTTCCGCGGCCGGATGGCATTTTGGGGCGGGTTGAGCGTGCAGCATACGCTTCCCCACGGCACGCCCGATGACGTGCGCCGAGAGGCCAAAGCCCTGTTGGAGAAAATGGCACCCGGAGGCGGCTATATTCTCTCGCCTTCACATTCGCTTACGGGGGACATTCCGCCGGAAAACATACAGGCGTTCCTGGACGTAGCAGGCACCCAACACCCTTAACAGTCCGTGCCGCCCTCATCTCCTGGAAAGCGATACGCAGCATTCCGTCTTTCTCGCTCAGTCCGTATGAGCCAATGTTCACCGAGATTGGCGCCGACTCCCCTTTCAAGTCCAACTCAACCTGCATCGTTCTCTTGCTCGTGTCGATTGAGAGCTGCCGAACGACGCCGAATGCCTTAATCTCGCGGTTGATGTAGGCTTTTGGGGTGGCCTCCAAAGCGGCTTCCTTCAGTGATGTGAATGGATTCGTCATTGCATCATGATGTAAATCCACGTTAGGCAGGGCAGCACCACGCACCTCACAACGGGCCGCACTTTCATTCCTCGGCCCTGACCCCAGTCCGTCCGCCGACGCTAATCAGGCTCTTGGTGGTGTGGATGTACATCCGATCGCTGGCGACCGCCGGTGTGCTGTGCGTGACTTCGCCCAAAGCGTTTCTGGCCAAGACCTTGAACCCTAAAAACGGCAGTTCAGAAACCACGGATGACACGGATGACACGGATGGGAAGGGGCTTCGCCATGATCGAGAGCCTCTTTCGCGGCCACCCGCCGGGTGAACACCCCTCCGACCCCAATCCCTTATTTATCCGTGTTATCCGCGAAATCCGTGGTTCCAACTGCTGTTTTGGGATAACCGAATATGATCGACAGGCGGGCGAAAGCGTGGTTGATGGAACGGTGACTATGGCATCGGAACCGAAGCAGGATTTGCTGAAGCAGATCCCCCCGATCACGGAGCTCCTGAAGCATCCGACGGTGGCCGGGTGGCTGAGGACGCATCCGCTCTCGGTGGTAACAGACTGCCTGCGCGGGGCGACGGCGGCGGTGCGCGAGGAGATACTCACGGATTCCGCTGACCGCTGCCACGGCCGCTGCGGATCCGGGCAGGTGGCGGCCGAAGCGGTGCTCGCCCGCGCCGACCTGCTGGTCGCGCAGGCGACCACCCCGCGTCTGTGTGCGGCCATCAACGCGACCGGCATCATCCTGCATACAGGCCTGGGCCGGGCGGTGTTCCCCGGCGGCGTGGTGGATTCGATGTCGGCGGAAATGAAAGGCTACTCGACCCTGGCGGTGGATCGCACGAGCGGCGAGCGCATCGAACGGGACGAACTGGTGGAGTATATCCTGACGGAGCTCACCGGGGCGGAGGCCGCCACGGTGGTGAACAACAACGCGGCCGCCACGATGCTGGTGCTGGCCGGACTGGCCCCGGAAAAGGAGGTCATTGTCTCCCGTGGCCAGCTCATCGAGATCGGCGGTTCGTTCCGGCTGCCGGAAGTGATGTCCCAGAGCCGGGCGCGGTTGGTCGAGGTCGGCGCCACCAACCGCACCCACCTCAAGGATTACCAAAAGGCCATCACCGCCGATACCGCGGCCATCATGCGGGTGCATCCGAGCAATTACCGCGTGGTCGGCTTTACCAGCGAGGTGCCGCTGCCGGAGCTGGCCGAGCTGGCGCACAGCCGGGGGCTGATACTGATCGACGATCTGGGCGCCGGGGCGCTGGTGGGCCTGGAACAGTTCGGCTTGCCGCATGAGCCAACCGTCCGCGAGTCCATCGCGGCGGGGGCGGACGTGGTCCTGTTCAGCGGCGACAAGCTGATTGGCGCCAGCCAGGCCGGCGTGATCGTGGGCCGCAAGGAGATGATCGGGCGCCTGCGCAAACACCCGCTGATGCGGGCGATGCGGGTGGACAAGACCTGCCTGATGGTGCTGGAGCGGACCTTGCACCTGTTCCGGGATCCTGAATTACTCCGCCGCGAGCATCCGACCTACCGGATGATCTGCACGCCGGTGGAGGCGCTGCGGGACCGGGCCAGGAGGCTGGTGGAGGCGGTTGCTAGAGTCGCGCCTGCTAAAGCCGCGCTGGCTCTGAGTATCGATGCCGGCGTGGCCTACCTGGGGAGCGGCTCATTGCCGACGGAGACCATCCCGAGTGTGGTGGTTGGCGTGTCGGTTCCTGGGATGAGCGCGTCGGAGCTGGCCCGGGGGCTGCGGCTGGATGAAGCGTGTGTTTTTAGCCGCATCGAGGACGAGCTTGTGCGGCTCGATATGCGGACCGTGACGGATGAGCAGTTGCCTGCCATGGCCGCGGCGCTGGGACGGGCGGCGCGGCGCGGACGCGAAGGAGGTTGACCGCAGATGACGCAGATGGACGCAGATACCGGAGGGAATCGAACCTTGCGCCAAGGGCTTGGAGGAGCGCAGCCGCAAACAAAAAGCCAGCGCCCTTTGAACCGCAGAGACGCGATGAGCGCGGAGAAGACGGCAGGAGAGAAAATCTTGTCCGAAATGCGCGATTCTGGCCTTTTGCACGGCGAAGGACGCGAAGGAAGTTGACCGCAGATTACGCAGATATACGCTGATAACTGGCTGCTGGCTCCTGATTACTGATTACTGATTACTGACCACTCATTACTGATTACTGACCACTGACCTCACGCTAAGGACGCGAAGGAGGTTGACCGCAGATGACGCAGATGACGCAGATATACGCTGATAACTGACTGCTGGCTGCTGATTACTGACCACTCATTACTGATTACTGACTACTGATGCGGCATGAACACCGCGCGCAAGAACATCATGCTCGGGACGGCCGGGCACGTGGACCACGGCAAGACCGCGCTGGTGAAGCTGCTTACCGGGTGCGAGACGGATACGCTGGCAGAGGAGAAACAACGCGGCCTGACCATTGACCTGGGCTTCGCCCCTTGCCGCCTGGCGGATAAGCGGATCGTGGGGGTCGTGGATGTGCCGGGGCATGTGGACTTCATCCGCAACATGGTCGCCGGTTCGCACGGCGTGGATGTGGTCATCTTCGTGGTCGCCGCCGACGACGGCATTATGCCGCAAACGCACGAGCATCTGCACATCCTAACGCTGATGGGGCTGCGGCATGGGCTGGTCGCGTTGACCAAGGTTGACCTGGTGGAAGCGGAGCGGCGCACGGCGGTGATCGAGGACCTGCGCCGCCTGCTGGCAGGGACGTTTCTGGCTACCGCGCCCATCTGCCCGGTCTCAAACATCACGGGCGAAGGCTACGAGGGCTTCTTCGACGCACTCAACCAGGTCGTGGACGCCTGCGAGGACCGATCCAGCTCGGGCATTTTCCGGGTCTGGGTCGAGGATGTCTTTACCATTCGCGGTCCGGGCACGGTGATTACGGGGATCCCGACCAGCGGCCGGGTGCGGATCGGCGACCCGCTGACGCTGTTGCCGGCGGGCCGGGACGGGCACGTGCGGCGAATGCAGGTCTATGGCGAAGACGCCACCGAGGCGCGGGCGGGCGAATGCGTGGCCCTCAACCTGCCGGAGGTGGACCACCTGGAAGTGAAACGCGGTATGGTCCTCTGCGAGTCCGATGCGGTGGCGCCGGTAAAGATGGCCGAAGGGGAGCTGCGAATCCTGGATTCGGTGAAGGGCAAGGTCGATGACTTCCTGGAGGTGCATCTGCATATCGGGACCGCCTCGGTGCTGGCGCGCGTCGCCATGCTGGAGTTCACTCAAATGACCGCCGGCCAGAAGCAAATGGTCCAGTTGCGGCTCACCGAGCCTCTTTCCCTGGTGACGGGCGATCGCTTCGTGGTCCGCGCCAACCTGGCGGGGCAGGACCAGAGCGGCCTCACAACCATCGGCGGAGGACGCATTCTCGGGGTGAGCAATGTTCGTCTGCGCCGCCAAAAGCCGTGGACCTTGAACGCGCTGGCGGCGCGGCGGGACGCGCTGGATGATCCCGAGCGCTGGTGCGAGCTGATGCTGCGCGAAGGCTTGCCGCTTTCGGCCGCTGAACTGCAGACGAAATGCCTGCTGCGCCCCGAGGAGATGACGGCTCTGCTCGACAAGCTGCGGGCGAGTGGCCGCGTGCTCCCGCTTCCGGGCGGCGCGTTCACGCACAGCGCGGTGGTGGAGGAGACCGCGGCGAAGATGCTGGCGGCGATCCAGGCTTTCCATACGGCGAATCCGCAGCGCACCGGGTTGAGCCGCGACGAGCTGTTCTCGACCGCGGGGGGCAAGGCGGAGGTTTGCGAACTGGCCGCCGCGTCGCTGGTCACCACCAAACGGCTGGAGCACCAGGGCGCAGTGTTCGCGCGCGCGGGCTGGAGCGCCCGCATTTCGGATCGCGATCAGCAGTTAACCGACCGGGTCAGCGAGGCGTTCCTCAGCGCCGGATGGGCGCCGCCCATCGCGGCTGATCTGGCCACGGCGCTCGGCGAGCCGCCGGCGCGGATCGAGAAGGTAGTGAACCTGTTGGTGGAACGCGCGGTTCTCGTGCGCCTGGACGATCGCCTCCGAATCCACCGCGACTCGCTCGAAGCGGCCAAGCAGGTGGCGCTGAGGCTCTTTGCGCGGAAGCCGATGTTCTCGACGATGGAGTTCCGCGACGCGTTGGGGGTTAGCCGCAAGTACGCGGTGCCGTTATTGGATTATCTTGACCGGGCGCGCTTCACCGTCCGGTCAGGACATGACCGCACTCCCGGGGTGGAGGCGCGCAAGCGCATTTTGTGAGTACCACCGCCTTCCCCCTCACCCCGACCCTCTCCCCCTCGGCGGGGGCGAGGGAGGATCATCGGCCGTGCGTGGTCTTCCCCCTCGCCCCCGCCGAGGGGGAGAGGGTCGGGGTGAGGGGGAGAATTGGTAGTGGTGTCGAGATGCCCCCGGCGCGCAAACTATTGAAATGAAGATTGATTTGGAAAAACGGCGGGTGGTGATGGAGCGCTCGATACGGCTCGGGCATTGCATCTGCGACCCGCGACGCCCCTGCCCTTGCGATGTGTTTCGCGACCAGAGTATTTGTCCCTGCGCCGGGGAACGCCCGGAGCCAGTGGACATCTCCCAGTTGAAGCTGACCCGCCTGGTGCGCAACGCCGGGTGCGCTTCCAAAATCTCCCCGGCGGATCTGGAAGCTGTGCTGGCCCGGCTGCCCCCGGTGAATGATCCCGCGGTGATTTCCGGTCTCGCCGCGGCGGACGATGCCGCGATCTATCGCATCGCCGATAACCTCTGCCTGGTCCAGACGGTGGACGTCTTCACGCCTTGCGTCGATGACCCTCGCCTCTTCGGCCGCATCTGCGCCGCCAATTGCCTGTCCGACATCTATGCGATGGGCGGTGAACCGCGCACGGCCTTGAGCATCCTGGCCTTTCCGTCCGAGACTCTGGACGGGGAAATCATGTATCGCATGCTGGCGGGGGCCATGGAAACCCTGGGCGAGGCCGGTGTGGCGCTGGTTGGCGGCCACAGCATCAAGGACGACGAGATCAAGCTCGGCTTCGCTATCACGGGGATCATTGATCCCGCGATCGCGGCGGCGCTGGAAACCCCGCATGCCGGTGACGTGCTCGTGCTGACCAAACCGCTGGGCACTGGCGTGCTGGCATTCTGCGAGCAGATCGGGCGCGGCAACGAAGCGGGCATGGCCGCCGCCGCGACCTCGATGGCCATGCTCAACAAGGCTGCCGCCGAAGCCATGAAGGCGGCGGGAGCTTCGGCCTGTACGGATGTGACCGGCTTCGGCCTGTTCGGCCATCTCATCCGCATGGCCCGCCAGGGCAGGCTCACCGCCCAGGTGTTCGCGGAGGCACTGCCTGCGTTCGACGGGGTCCGGGAGGCTTTTCGCGCGGGGGTCATTCCGGGCGCGGTGGAGCGAAACCGCGAGTTCCTCGGCGGGGGCCTCGAGGTCGCACCGGACGTAGATCATGCGCTGGTGTGTTTGGGCTGCGACGCGCAGACCTCCGGTGGCTTGCTCATCGCCGTAGCGCCCGACCGCCTGGAGAGGTTGCGCCAGGCGCTCGCTGAGCGAGGGGTAACCGCCTTTGTGATTGGCCAGTTTCTCGGCTCCTCCGAAGGGCGGATTGAGCTTAGGAATTCGGCGGTGCCAACGGTGCACGGAGGCTCACCGCCACCCGAGGTGAGTCAAAAACAGCACGCGGACCGGGGGATCCACGGTGCTTCAACTATGAATACCTCGTCACCTGCTGAGGCGCACGAACCCGGTTGCTGTGCGGACATCTTCGAAGCGAAGCCCGGCGCGGCCGGCACGGCGGCTGAGACTCAGAAGGCCTTTGGGGCTCTGATGCGCTCGGTGCAGGCCGCCGGCGCTCTAAGCGAGAAAACCAAGGAGCTGATACTCTTCAGCCTGGTGCTGCAAAGCCGGTGCCACCCGTGCTTCGGCACGCACTACCGGAAGGCCCGCGAGTTGGGCATCACGCAGGCGGAACTGGACGAAGCAGCCTGGTGCGCCATCGCGATGGGTGGGGCGCCGGTGCGGATGTTCTACCAGGAATGCCTGCGCGGAGGCAGCTAGAATGATGAATGATGAATGATGAATGATGAAATACTGACCTCACGCCAAGGACGCTAAGGACGCTAAGGGGGATGACCGCAGATTACGCAGATATACGCAGATATTCTTAGGAATGCACCGCAAGAACACCGGTTCCCCCAACCCCGGCCTAGTCCACCGTCACATCTTCCTAGCGGATGGGAGGGACTGCCGGTGCGGGCCGCCAGAAAGGACATCTGCGTTTATCTGCGTAATCTGCGGTCAAGCCCCGTCTGAAGGCAACTTAGTGGCCAGGGTCGTCACGCAGGGGTCTGGTCGAGTTTCGCCATGAACGCGGCCAGCACCACACCCGCGACCAACCCGGAGAGATGGCTCTCCCATGAAATGGCAGCCGCCGTGGGAACGATACCCCAGACAATGCCCCCATAGCCAACGATGCAGACTACGGACAAGCAGAGGGTCCCGAAGGTCCGGTTGAACCAGGCCAGCGAGGCGAGGTAGCCAAAATAGCAGAAGATCAAGCCGCTCGCGCCGATATGGCAGGCATCCCTGGCAAACAGCCAGGTCAGGCCGCCTCCCAACAGGATGCCGCCGGCGGTCACCACGACGAATTCACCCTTGCTGCGCGCACAAAGAATCCCTCCCAAGACCAGAAGCGGCACGGTATTGGCCGCCAGGTGCTGGTAGGACGCGTGAAGAAAAGGCGCAAGGATGATCCCGGGCAGGCTGCCGATTCGGCGCGGCCTGATGCCGCACTGGTCGAATTGGCCGCCCAACATCAGATTATTGACGAGGAAGACCAGCCAGCAGGCGGCGACCAGGAGGAGGATGGGAGTCAAGCGTTTGAACACCGCCGAAGGGTAGCAGCTCGGGCCCACTAGCGCCAGTCCTGCCGGCTCCGGCGGAGCCGGAAATCCGAGCCAAATGCAGAGAAGCTTGACCGCAGATAACGCAGATATACGCAGATGGAAGAAATTTCTCCTGGGGGTATTCGGCCCTGAATATCTGCGTCCATCTGCGCCATCTGCGGTAATTCGTGGGGTTGACCGCAGATTACGCAGACTAGTCGGGCATGCACTTGTGCCGCAATGCCTGGCCCGCTTTTGCGCCGGTGTGCTCGCCGTTCAGGATCACGGGGATGCCGTTCACGAGAACGTAGGGGATGCCGGTGGCGTAGTGGTGCGGGTCTTTGTAGGTGGACGCATCCCGCACTTTCTCGGGGTCGAAGACTACGATGTCGGCCCAATTGCCTTCGCGGAGTTCGCCACGGTCTTTGAAGTGGAAGGTATTCGCCGGCAGGCTGGTCATCTTGCGGATGGCATCCTCCAAACCCAGGACCTTCAGCTCGCGGACATAGCGGGCCAGCACGCGCGCATTGTTGCCGTAGCCGCGCGGATGGGGCACCCCCTCGCCTGGTTTTCGCAAGCCGCTGTCGCAGGCGACCATCGTGTTCGGATGGCGCAGGAAGATCTTCAAATCGTCCTCGCTCATACCGTGGAATACACCACTGGCGCCGCCCTCTTTCTCGATCTCCAGGACCATTTCCACCTGGTCGTCGAGCGAGTCGGCGCCGCGCTTCACCTTGGCGGCCTCCACGATGCTGAGGCCGTTTAGCGATTGGTCGTGGCGGTACGAGGCAATCACCGCGTAACCATAATCTTCGCGCCCCTTGCCGTGGAGGCTTCGCTTCATCTCAGCGACAATCCTGGCTTTCTGCCGCGGGTCGTCGAGGCGTTGAGCGAATTGCAGGCGGCCACCCTCCAGGGCGTTGTCGGGAATCAACTGGCGCATCGTGGTGCTCGAAGCAGTGTATGCGTATTGATCCTGGGTGACATCCAGCCCTTCGGCGCGGGCCTTCTCGATATAGGCCAGCACCCGGTCGGCCTGGCCCCAGGCGCTCGGTCCAGCCAGCTTGATATGCGACACCTCGGCGCGAACGCCGGCCTCGCGCGCGACGCGGAAGACCTCATCGAGCGCCTGGTAGATCTGGTTGTCCTCGTGGCGCATGTGGCTGGTGTAAATGCCGTCGCAGGGCGCGATAACTTTGGCGAGTTCGACAATCTCATCGGTCCGGGCAAAGACGCCGGGCTGGTAAATCAGGCCCGTCGAGAGCCCCACGGCCCCGTCTTTCATGGCCTGTTCGACGAGCGCCTTCATTTTCGTCAGTTCCTGCGGTGTGGGAGGGCGATCGAAGGAGCCGCCCATGGCGTTTTCGCGGACACTGTTATGCCCGACGAGCGTGGCCACATTCACGGCCACATTCGTGCGCTCGACGGCGCGAAAGAGCTTCGCCACGTTCAACGTCGAACCACCGCAGTTGCCGGCGACGATAGTCGTGACTCCCATGCGGACGAAGTTCTCCGCTCGCGGCAGGTCGGCGATGTCGTCAGCGTGTGTGTGGACGTCAATGAAACCAGGGGCAACGATGAGACCGCTCGCGTTGATTTCGAGCCTGGCATGGCCGCCGACGTGGCCGATGGCTGCGATGCGTCCTTTTTTGACCGCGACGTCGGCGAAGCAGGCCGGGTTGCCGGAACCGTCCACGACTCGGCCATGTCGGATGATCACGTCGTAGCTTTGGGACTGCAGGGCCAGCGGGAGATTGACTGCCAAGAGGGCCGGCAGCAGAACGAAGAGGCGTTTCATCACTTCGTTTATACCGTCGAGTGCGGCGGCACGCCAGCGCAAGGTGCGGGCACGGCCAGTGACAAAGTCGGGGATAAGGACTCCAATCTCAAGCTGTAGGAGACGACGTAAGGAGTCTCTAATCAGCACCTTCCGAATAAGCCCAGGTTTGGGTAGCAGGCCAAGAGATTAGAGACTCCTTACGTCGTCTC
>Ga0118677_10012003_pt1 | contig 12830 bp, 6 predicted proteins | sample AliMusrvi5mmetaG_FD_86154 | JGI IMG/M metagenome (GOLD analysis project Ga0118677, IMG submission 86154)
CTTAAAGGCTCGGGTTGGTATGTGACGGATTATGGAACGCGCAGCACGGCATCATCTGCAGGTAAGGCAGTCGATAAGCCTAGCTCTACTTCTTCAACCGATACGTCCAGTTGCGCCACAACCGCATCTGCAGCGATATCCGCATCAAGAAGACCTCAGAGTTCGAACAGGTCATGAGCCAATCCATCTCTATCGGCGAACAGTGGACCTGAGCGCGGCGCCGCGCGCCAGGACCACTGTCCCCGCGCCCTCTCGTTGGAGTCCCCCATGCCTTCCGTCATTCAGTCTTTCACTGGGAAATACGCTTTTCTCAGCCTGCTCTACAGGTCCGCGTTCTTTTTCGACACCGACCAATACAACTCCCCAGCTGCCGCGTTTGAAGCGGCGAAGATACTCAGCCGCAATGACCGCGTTTCCTTCATCGGCTGGAACATCCAGCCTTGGGACGCCAGGAGGTTGGGCAAGAACATTCCCAAAAGCTGGATGCGGCCCGATTGGGAGGCCGTGCAGCTCGACATCATGTTGGATATCCAGCGCTCAAAGTTCTCCTGGCCCCTCCTGCGCGAGAAGCTACTCGCCATCGAGGACGCCCAACTCGTCCACGGCAATGCCTGCCACGACAACTTCTGGGGAGTCTGCCTGTGCCAGTCGCTTCCTGCCAGCAAGCAGAAGTACGGTGTCAGTCCTCGCTGCGCCGGAGACGGCGGCAACCGGCTCGGTCTCATCCTCATGCAGGTGCGCCAAGAGTGCCACGCCGGCCACCACCGCACTCCGGTGATGCCGAAGTGAACCCCAGCAATGACCCCTCGACAGAATCGCGACTAGAGAATATGCGGCTCAATCCGGTAGGGTCTAGGGCTGGCGCGGCGTTCCGTAGGCCTACGCACAGAATCCTGACAGGCTCGCAATGGCAGCTCCGCCAACGCGGTAAATCGCGATCTAATCGTCTGTCACCCAATCCTTCTCCAACCCGAGGAGTTCCTCCATGGAGACGCCAGGCTGCTCGACGAGGACCGCTCTTTGTCGATCCACAACATGCTGGGCAACGGGAAAGGTCTCATTCGATAGCGGGAAAGCCGCGTATGGATTATGAACCACGATTGGCTCGACGCGTGTGAAGTTCCATGGTTCGAGCGTCGACCATGCCATGACTGCGCTGATACCCCTGTGGATGGGACCTGCCGGCGAGATCCAGGCTCCGTTTGAGACGCGACCAAGGTGAGTGTGCCCCTCAGCATCGACTGTGATCGCTTCCGGCCCAAAGAGCCCATTCATCACGTCGATCTTGTCGATTCGGAGTTCCTGGACCACCTGGGCTGCAACGACCAGCGGCAGCGCCAATGTTCCGTAGCGATCCTTCGCAGCCACGCCATCTCTCAGAGATTCGTCGAGGTCAAGCCGCCGCGCTCGGACCGGCATCGTCATGCCAATTGGCCGCACCGACGGGTTTCCGCGCGCGCTATCCCCTTTCGGCATTGGTTCGAAGATAATGTGCCATCCCTCGTGATTCCACTCGTAAGTTGGAATGTCCTCGTATCTTTCTTCGCGATAGCATTGGCGGATCACCTCGAGGTCCAATGTCGCCAGCCATCGGCTCAACTCGCCGCGCAATCGCGTTCCTGCAGGCGGCGTATCTGGTGCTCCTTCCAAGTGCAACCCGAGATAAAAATCAGGCGACTGGAGATTGTTCAGAGTGTCATACACCTGATTCATCCGGTTAGCCTCAGCTTCCTCCTGGGTGGAATTACTGACGGCGATTGCTTCCAGATAAAACAGCGCTTGTCCGTCCCGGCTTACCAGAAAATCTGGATGTGTCGTGACTCCCGGGATGTCGGGATGGAATTCGACCTCGAACTCAAAGCGAAGGAGCATGTGGTGGAGGAAAAGCTCAAAAACGGCGGACCGGTGCTGCCGTTCGATGGGCGATCTGAATCGTTGCTTGAGGTCCAATCGTTCATCCTCGGGCAGCTCGAGAAACCACTCTTCGAGGAGAGCGCAGATTGCCACGATGCCGGGCCTTTCACTGTCTCGGTAGTAGGTATAGATCGGCTCGCCGTAGCGCTTCGCGCGTTGTCCGATCGGCGGAGCAGATGGCTCAAACAGTGGCATGATGCTGTCTCCCCCGGGATGCGCAGGCTTCTACCGGAATATTTCATCGACCCGGTAGGCCACGATCCTAGCCGACGGCCAGCCTGCGGTAATGAATAGGTCGAGCAACTCCCGCAGCACGCGGAGACAGTCCGGGTTCTTCTCGAAGATTGAACGATGCTCAGCGATGTAGGTACGGATAATCCGCACGACGAGCTCCACGGCCTGGTCTTCAAAGTGATAACTCCAGAGCCTACCTGCCAACACGGACTTGCCTATCAGGAGAAAGACGCTCGCGGGGTCGACCGGCACGAACATCTCGAGTGTCTGGACCAGGTGATGGACCAGATTCGGTGAGCCAATCTCCGCGAGCAGATTCCAGCTTGGGGCGAGGGCGGGGTAAAGCTGCCTCTGTTCCGGAGTGGTCAGCACTGGGGGCAAGCCGTGGCGCAGCTCCTGAAAGGCCCCAGACGCAAAATACAGTTCTGAGCTGCATGTGACAAGCAGGAGTTCAAGATCATCAAACTGCCCCCGCTGCTCCTGCGTCGGCTCCTCGCGCCGCAACCGCTTCTCGATCAGTTCACGCATGACCGGTACGGCTTTGCCGGTGATCGCATTGAAGAGCTTGGCTGCCCGCTCTCGCGTCCGCAGGGCTCTCTCAGGATGTGCTGGCTCGACATATTGCAGTGCGTTCCGGAGCGTGGGAAAGACTCGTCCGGCCTCGCGCGCCGTCGCCGGTATTCCCTCGACAATCCCCTCGACCGAAGCCTTTGCGGTCGGGTCGTCACGCCACAGGTAGTAGCAGGTGAGGCAGGCGATGCAGCTCTTGGTGACCTCTTCCGATTTGCCGCGAGCGGTTCCAGCCTCCTCAAGCATCTTCGCTATGAGTGCGAGCGCACGGTTCGGAAGCGCCCGCGCACACCGGTCCAGCTTGGCGATCACCTCGACCCGAATCCTGTAGTTCGGGTCGGTCGTCATAGACTCGATCAACTCCCACATCGCCTCCGGAGCACGGTCACAGAGGAGCAGAAGTCTCCAGGCGACCTGAAAACGGACGACGGGCAAACGGTCCTGATCGAGGATGCGCAGGTTGGCGAGAATGTGTTGTGCGTCGAAGCCGGGGTTAGCGAAGAGGGAGAACAGCCCCTCGACAGCTTCGATCCTTCCAGGCAAAGAACTCCAGCCGCCGTCGTAGTGTTCATCGTCTGCGCCCTCTGCCGGCCAGTGCGCCATTACACCTTCATCCAGGAATCGTTGCACCAGAATGCCGAGTTCGCTGGCAGCGTCCAGTTCCGGAATGCGCGCGATCTTCGATGCCGCTTCGACGAGATAACCGTATCCTGTGTGGACCAGCTCGTCCGTAGTTGCTGAGGCGTCGGATGCGCGAAGTGCAGTATCGAGCGCGTTCAATGTGGGCATCACAGCAAGTGCCGCATTTATATCGGGAGCGTCCTCATTCCTTGAATAGCGTCCGCAGAACTCGCGCACCGGGCGCAACAGGTCGACGAGTTGCTGATTGGCAGCTCCTTCGGTAGAGATGCCACGCATGGCATAAAACTGTTCGGGATCGATTGCCATCGCGCCGCCCTGCGCTATGGGATCCATCGGCGCACCGGAGCGCAGCGTCGAGGCGGCACGCAACTCGTCGATCCGGGTCCGGGCCTGCTCGGTCGCGACGGCATCGTCGTGGAGCGCGGCAAGATATGTGTCGCGGCGATGTTCTCCCCACCGACGCCGCGGCTCTTCGAGATTGCCCAGCGCCAGGATGGCGTTTTCGATCCGTTCCCGCTCCTCCGGGCTCGAAACCGGATGCAGTGCTTCGATGAGCAGGTAGATGGGGCGTTCCGTATCGGACGCCAGAAGCAATGGCTCGGCCGAGGCTGCATCTCGAATCTGTTGCGCGAGTGCCGGGAACCTCGCGGCGAGATCCAAGAGCCGACGCCACAATACGGCGTCCCGGGCGCCGGCGATAAGGTACCGGACGAGCGCCGTAGTGAACTCGGCGCGCTCAGGATCCTCCAGGCACTCCTGTAGATAGTGGAAGAACTGGTTCAAAATGGCGTGGGCATTCTCGTCCATGCCCCAGCCCGTGTCCCAGATGTGGGAATCATCCTCGCGGATGCCGGTAACGATTCCCGCAAGGTCGAATGGAACCACTTCAGTGCTGGCCCGATGATGCAGCCGGCACTCACCTTCAATGATCGAGAAGAGGGCTTGCATTGCGGCGGCCGGCGCCTCTTCCAGGAATCGGCCGTAGCGCTGCGCCAACTCCCAGCGAGCGTGTTTGTAGTCCTGGGCGCGGTTCGACAAGAAGCCGGTGAGACGACTCTGGAAGAGGAATGTCTGATCGTCTGAGGTCTCCTGCCAACCGAAGGCTGCGATATAGAGATCGCGCACAAACTCGGGGCCAAGTCTCGCAAGACGGGCTGCCTCGCGCGCCATCGGGTTGAGTTCTTCATGGCCGTGCTGCATCAGATGCTCGATCTCGAACGCCTTACGGAGCAGCGAGGCGGACACCTCACAATCGCTCCCGAAGGTCGTCACGACGTTCTTGATTGCAGCTTTCGCCCAGGGGCTGTTCCGATTCTGGGCGGACCAGACACGATCGAGCACGATGCGTGCGAGCGTCCCCAAGCGGTTCATCTGGTCGAGGGTCTGCGTCCCCCACTTCTGTAGCGCGGAGTCGAGCCATGACTGCACGTCGATCGCCTGGCTGGCACCGGCCGGGACCAGGGCGTCCGAAGCAAGGTCAAGCCAGGGGCCGGCTTCCGCACCGAGACCGGGCTGATTATCACTACCGCCTGCCACGAGCACGCCGACCAGGTGGCGATAGGCCCCTGCGGAGCCCGGCGTTTGGTTAGAGGGCTCCTGCCGGAGTTGTTCCGCGAGTAGCTTCACGTCGTCCGAAGTCTTCGCGTTTTGAGCGACGATTGCCAGCGAGCAGGACTGCAAGAGCGCGGGCAGTGCCTCGTTCGCGCAGAGTTGAAAGGTCAGATCCCAGAAGGCCGTTTTGTCAGTCATCCAAAGCCTCTGGAACCGCATCTGTAAGCTGGGACGGAGCAGCAGAGCGAGGTCAGGCTGAGCTGCCATCATCGCGAGGAAGTCGTCCGGCTCCTGCGGCAGATAGAGTTCCGCAGCGCCAAAGTCGAAGAGGACGTTATGCGCAAAGGCAAGGAGCTGCCGGGTCGGGCTGCTGGCGGATGGGGCCTGCCACTCGCTCAGAACATTCAGGCTCAGAAGTTGTTCGAGCGGCTGCGCGCCGCCACTCTCCAACGCCTTCGCGCGGCTGGTGCGCAGGCGTCGATTCGCCACCATGTCAGAGAGACAGAGACGCAACACCTGTTCGCGTCCGTCGCCATCGGGCACGACCGCGACTCTCCGCTTCCAGTACGCCTCAAGAAGTCCAACCTGATCGCGCAGCGGCGAAAACTCTGCGGGTTCCATCCCACTGTCCAGCATTTCTGCCGCGAGACGCAGGTTGAAGGGAACGCGGAGGAGCGCGAGGGTATCCCCGTTCGCGCTCTCTTTCAGTGTCCGAAGAGGCGTGGACGCGGAACAGATCTCGTCCAGCTCTTCGAGGGAGAACACCGGGACATTCAAATGGGTTATATCGTAGAACTCCGGATCGGCCAAGTCGGAGGAAACACCAACCCCGGCGGTGGGCCGGAAGGTCGCTCGCAGGTCCGGGTTGTAGCGGAGATCCCATTTGCGCACACTCGCGACGACATTCCAGCGTGATCCGTTTTTCAGCTCCTGGATCAGTGCGAGGATGACTTCGCCGGCAGCAGCACCTCTGGCTGCGTCCAGCGCATCGACGAGGATGACGCCTTTCCCGTTTCCATCCCAAGCCTTCATCACTTCGGTCAGTGGGTGCGTCAACCCCAGCTCGGTCTGGACCAGAGAAAGGTGGGTGAAGTCGAGCCGATCAACCGCGAAGCAGATGACATCCCGCGCTTGCTCCAGAAGACGGCGTCCAGTGTCATACGTCGCCCCTGACTTGCCCGCTCCGGGCTGGCCGACGACCAGAATCGATTTTTGATCGGCAATCCGCAGCAGCTCGGTTACGGCGTGACGATTAACCTTGAGATCCTGCCCCCCAATTCTGATGCACGACAGTCCCGCCAAATGGTCGAGAGTAGCCTTGGTATGTCGGCGAAGAGACTCAATATCGGCGGAAAAACTCAGCACCGCCTTGAGTACGAGGTTATCGTCGCGTAGGCTGCGTCGCAGTCCTGCGATGGTGAAGCCCGACTGCCGCGTCGCACTTGTCCCGCAGAGCATGACGAGCGATGTCCAGGCGAGGTGTTCCTGGGATACGTCTTCGAGCACAATCGTTGCGAGGTCCGTTTTCGCCCCGCTCTCGTGAATCTCTCCGTCGCCGGGATCAAGTACCTCTGCGTCGAAGAGCTTCAGGAACAGCTTTTGTTCCTCCGAGGTAGGCGCGGAGCCCGTGACCTTGGTCCATTCGCGGTCTACGAGCGTGAGGAGGTCTGTCAGAGCATCTTTTTCGTCCCGGTTTTTCGCCGCATCCATCGCCGTCTGCTCGGGGTGCAGACCGCCGATCCGCTGTAGCGCATTTCGCAGATGTGTTCTGATCGTCGCTGGCGAATCTGATGATGTAACCAGCAGCAGACGGTCCGAGTTGGGATTCAGAGTTCTCGACCAAGGGCGTTTGTCCGGCTCCACTGCGGCCGCGATCTGCCGGACAGCCTGATTCACTACACATTCGAGATCGGAGCCCTCTCGCGTCGAAAGCGAGAGCCTCCGTTTGGCCTGCACGAATGCGAAATTGCCTTGGTCGGTGCCAGCCAGCACATCATCCACTGCTTCACCGGACTCGGCGGCAAGATAGGTCAGCTTGCCTCGCGGAATGATCGGGGCCGCGGGCCGCTCGGCGAGCATCTTTGCCGCGAGCCATGCCGTTACCTGGTTCTGATAGCGTGCGCCGCCCTGCATCGCAGGTCCGCCCGCGCGCCCTCTTTGTCTTGCCGATGGTGTACTAGTCGCTGCACTTGGCACTGCCGAGGACCGCCTCGCCTCATACCTTCGTGCTGCACCCATGACGGAAGTTGTCAGCACATCCATCCAATTGTAGACATATTCTATCTAATATGAGATAGTTCAAGAGTGGAGGCAATAGTTATGGCAACTTTTCCAACCTATGCCGCGCCGGGGTACCAGTTCGATGCCACCACTGATTTGAGCCGTTTGGAGACACGGGAGCGGTTGAGCCAGTCTGCGATTGATGGATTCTTCGCCATTATGGACAAGTGGCAGATCCCGATCGAGCGGGCTGGGGAGCTGCTTGGGGGGATGCCTCGCTCGACCGTCTACAAGCTGAAGTCAGCGGCCGGTACGCTGCGACAGGACGAGCTGACCCGGATCTCGTACATCGTCGGAATCTACAAAGCCCTGCACATCCTCTTGCCTGACGATCTAGCGGATCATTGGATCACGCAGCCGAACGACAATCCTCTCTTCCGCGGCCAGCCCCCTGTCGATTACATGGTGCGAGCGGGAATACCGGGGCTGCAGCATGTGCGGAGCTTGGTCGACGCGGAGCGAGGCGGGCACTAATTGGCAAGACTCGCACAGTTCGACCAGGCCGGAACCCACAGATTAATCCCCGCGAAGTACGGTGCTGAGAGTGTACTTAGGAGCCTCCCCCTTCCTCCAGATGTTCTCGCTGATCTGAGCGAGCTCGACGCCGCAACCAACGAGCGGAAGATTGCGGAGAACGGCGGCAACAGCGCAATCGGTCCTGGCGAGCTGCTCCTGGGAGTGCCGGAAGCCCACATCGTGAATGCCGCCTTCACTTACCCAGGCACGTTTGGTGGGCGGTTTCACGGTGCGCAGCGTGGTGTCTGGTATGCGGGCTTTGAGATTGAGACATACATCGCAGAGGTAGCGTTTCACAAACGGCGTTTCCTCGCGGACGGTCGAATCCAAGGATGGCACAGGTTCGATTACATCGACTTCCTGGCCGACTTCTCAGGCGAGTTTCATACGCTCGAGGCTGCAGAGCTAGAGAGCTGCCTCCAGCCCGACCCGTTTCCGGAGTGTTATGGCGCGTCGCAGGCGCTCGCAAACAAACTTCTGTTCGAAGGATCGAACGGCATCGTGTACACGAGCGTTCGCCGGCACTCCGGTAGGTGCATCGCTTGCTTCCGCCCGGCACTTGTCTTTCATCCTCGCCGCGGCCAGAAGTACCGGCTCAGCATCGAGGCTGGAACGGACGCGGTCATATCCGAAGTTCTGTCTACCTAGCCGCTGGTTGTCGTCGGTAGCTCAATGCCGCAGAGCTTCCCGTCTTTGGAAGGCTGTTGTCCCCATAGACGTACAAATCTTCGTACGGCCAGAAGAACCCGTGCGGGGACCGGTAGAGCAGTCGAAGGCCCATTTGCCGAAGGTTGTCCGCGGAGAGCGGCCAGTGGGATAGGACCACGGGCGTCGTGCCGGATGCACGCTTAATGGCATCTATTTCCTCCACCGTCACTTGCCGATTGCTGTCCCTCCCCCTGCGGAATACTACGAACGGTCCTTGGCATCGGCAGGTTGGAAAATATGCCGACCTCACTCCAGTGCGAGCAAGCACAACAGATGCGGCATAATCCGGTTCCACAACAAGCGGCCTTTGGGTCTGTCCCGCGCGCTCGAGCCACTGGGCCGTCGCCTCAGCACTCGAGAACGGATGGAACCACGCCAATACCGAGTATTCGATCGACATGGCCATCTGCATAGCCAGCAGGACCAGGAGCACAGGCTGGGCATAACGAAACGGCAACCAGGACCGCTCCCCTTTCCCCGGCACGTTCAACATCAATGCGACCAGGAACACTACGAACAAGGTGCTAATGTGATGCGGACTTGGCGCATGCACGGTTGCCCATACCGTGGCCAGCCATGCGAGCGAAGTCGACGCAAAGAACCACCGGCCCCGGCGCGTCGCCAGTGATGCCACGATCAGGAGCCACAGAGCCACAGACAAAGCCGCCGCCACTACCGACGGATGCAACTCAGGAATGAGCTTTTCGCGCCACGGTCCTGCCAGCATCTGCGGGATGAAAGGCACAAAGCAACTCCACAGCCGGCCAGTCGCGATCACCAGATAGTCCAGCCAAGATGCGCCTGGGAAATTGTACTCGGGGGTTGCGCCATCGGGCGCCGGCCGTACCGTGAAGTAGCAGACCAGCAGGGCCGCACCAAGAATCGCGACCGAAATCCAGAATTGCCACTCTTTCAAGCGGCCAGCCGCAGCTCGCAGGCTGGGCCCCGGATCCAGCCAGTAAAGCCAGACGAAGATACCCGCGGCGACAGGGATGGCGAAAACGTGCGCGTTGACGGCCAGCGCCAGCAGCACCATCGCCAGCCAGGGCCGCGGCCGGCAAGCCAGCAGACACCGCGCAGCGCCGACCAGCAGCGCCGCCGCCAGCATATAGTTCCGCGCCATCAGTCCCATGTGGAAGAAGACGAACACGCCGAAAACGGCCATGACCCGCATAGCGAGAGGCAGCCGACGCTCTGTGAACATCATCCAGGCCATTGCAAGGGATAGGAAATAGTTCAAAGCCTGCATCCACGCCAGTCTTGCGGACAAATGTGCCGGTAGATAGATCAGCAGGTACCACAGGGCCGGATGGCCCTCGTAGCGCAAATGCTGGGCCAACTCCAGAAGATTCCCGCTGTCCCGCGCAATCAGCCACGCCTGAGCCTCGTCGCCAAACATCGCGTGCCGGCTCGTCATCAGGGCCAGCAGAATAGCGAATAGCCCGAGAAGCCCATAGACGATGGCTTTCTCTCCTGGCAACTCCATCGGCACATCCATATGCTGGCCGCGCTCGACTTGCATACTTCTCCCCTTTCACCAGCCGCAAACGGCCGATGGCGCTTCGCGCCACCTGCGCGATAACGGTCATGCAACCTGTCTTTTCTCTTCGTGATAGTCCGTTTCCGTATTGACAGCCCAGATGTTCGCCTTCGAGGTCACGCCTGCCACGATGTTTTCCACCGCGGTCATCGCAGTAAGCATGGAGTGATCTTGATTGTTGTACTTGTGCATGCCGTTGCGGCCCGCGAGAAAGAGGTTCTCGAAGCCGTCCACATAATTGCGGATCACATCGAAACGGTCGTAACTGCCAAAGTAGGCCGGGTACGCCTTGGGCACATGGACCACATGCGCGTCCTCGACATCCTCGGGATTGAGAATCCCGATCCTGGCCGCTTCCCGGATCGCGAGTTGGGCCATTTCGTCATCGCTCAGCTTCCAAAGCGGGTCGGTCTCGTTGCAGAAGTACTCGAGGCCTACCCACACTTTGTTCGGGTCGGCCACCAGCCAGGGACTCCAGTTGTTGAAGACCTGAAGGCGACCAACCTGAACATCCGGCTCCTGGATATAGACCCAAGTGTCCTTGAGCGGAGTGCCGTCGTCTTCCCGCACAGCCAGCTTTCGTGCAAGCAGCCCGACGGTGATGAAATCTCGATAGATCAACCCCTCGCTGACCTCCTTCACCTCGACCGGCACCTCGGCGGAGAGGGCGCGAATCAGGTCGCGCACCGGCATGGTGGAGATCATGTACTCGCCGGCGAAGTGGACGCGATCACCAGCGGCGTCCACCCCCTCAACGGCAACAATCCTGTCGCCCTCTACCTGGAGGCGGTCCACCTGGATGCCAAAATGAATCTCGCCCCCGGCGTCCCGTACACGGTCGGCCACATGCTCCCACAACTGCCCCGGGCCCAGCTTGGGATAGAGAAACTCCTCAATCAGCGAGGTCTCGGTCTCCTTCTGGCCAATATCTCGAATGCGACTGGAGCCCAACGCCCTTTTGAGAACATGCGCCACAGCGCCTTTCAACGAGAGCCCCTTGATGCGTTGGGCCCCCCACTCCGCGCTGATCTGGTCGCAGGGCACACCCCAGACCTTCTCCGTGTACGACTTGAAGAAGGTGAGGTAGAGCTGGCGGCCGAAGCGGTTGATTTGGTTCAGGTAGCGACCACCGAGATAGGCCTGGAGGGTCGCGAAGACGTTGGCCAGTGGGACCTGGAGGGATTCAGCCTTGGTTCTGTCTATGTTCAAATAGAGCTGCGGGCTTGTAGTGCTGAAGGTTGTGACCAGACCTCGCAGATTTGGATTTGAATTCCCTTCCCTGACCAGTTCATTTGCAGCTCGTTGCAGTTCGGTAAGCCCGAGGGAGCCGCGGTCTTCGACCATCATCTGGAAACCGCCGGTTTGACCCAGGCCGCGGATGGGCGGCGGGATCACCACGTAAGACTGGGCTTCCTCTACACCGGCGAGCTCACGATTGATGCTGGATACGATGGTGTCCTGATTCAGAGCGGTTCCGCGTTCGCTCCAGTCCTTGTAGATGATGAATGTGGACGAAACATTCGAGACATTGGCACCGTCCAGGAGCGAGTATCCCCCAATGGCCACCCAGTTCGCAATCCCCGGCGTCTTCTTGAGGATGGCATTGATTTTGTCGGCAACCTCCAGCGACCGGGGCTGAGACGCGCCTTCCGGCAAGCGGGACAGCAGGATGGCGTATCCCTGGTCCTCGGTTGGGAGAAAGCCTGTTGGGCGGAGCAAAAACTGCACGAACGCGACGTTAATGACGATAACGAAAACAAGGAGCATCAACAGCGGCCATTTCACCATCCAGGCGACCACACCTATATAAACGCCGGACAGAGTCTCGAAAACTTTGTTGAAGCCGCGGAAGAACCAGTTGGGGCGTTTGTCTCCCCGGGGTTTCAACCAGAAAGCGCACTGAACAGGTTTGAGGGTGAGTGCATTCATGGCGCTGATGACTGCGGTGGCGGCTATGACGAGCGCGAACTGGCGGAATATTTGTCCTGTAATGCCGGGCAGAAAAGCGGCGGGAAGAAAGACTGAAACCAGGGCGAGCGTGATGCCCAGCACCGGGCCTGTCAGCTCCTGCATAGCCTTGATCGTGGCTTCCCTGGGGGGCATCCCTTTTTCGATGTAGTAGGAGGCTCCTTCCACGATAACTATGGCATCGTCCACAACGATACCGATGGCAAGGATGAGGGCGAATAAGGTCATCAGGTTGATAGTAAAACCAAGAGCGAACATTGCAATGAAAGCGCCGATTATAGTGACCGGGACGGTTGTAGCCGGAACCAGCATGGCCCTGAAACTCTGCAAAAAGAGAAGTATGACGATGAGCACGAGAACGCCGGCTATAAAGAGAGTCGTATACACTCCGCTGATAGCCTCCCGTACGAAGGTCGTCGTATCGAACCGGATGCCGTATTTCAGACCTTCGGGGAATTGATGGCTCATCTCCTCAATTGCTTTGTAGACACTATTTGCAACGTCGATGGCATTGGCGTCCGGAAGGGAAAAAACGACGATCTGGGCCGAGTTGTGACCAGTCATCCTGGCGAAATTGCTGTAATATTGCTGCCCAAGTTCCACGCGGGCTATATCGCGCATGCGCACGATCTGAGGGGCTAACCCGGTTCCGGTCTTGATGATGATATCCTCGAATTGACTCGTATCGGAGAGTCGGCCAAGAGTATTGACGGTGAATTGGAATGGTTGATTCGGGGGTACGGGTGGCGCACCGAGCTGTCCGGCGGCGACCTGGATGTTCTGGCCCGAGACGGCTGTGAGTACGTCCGTAGTCGTGAGACCGTAATACTGGAGCTTATCGGGGTCCAGCCAGACCCTCATGCTGTAAGGTCCCGCACCAAAGACTCGGACCTGACCTATGCCAGGA
>Ga0118677_10012004_pt1 | contig 12829 bp, 13 predicted proteins | sample AliMusrvi5mmetaG_FD_86154 | JGI IMG/M metagenome (GOLD analysis project Ga0118677, IMG submission 86154)
GTATATAATAATCATAAATGTTCGAACATTTATGATTGAAATTATACGGAAATACTAAAACATTGTCAATAGTTGACAGTCTAAATTGATCTGGATATAATAAAAATGTTCGAACAATAAGATATGTTTGTGTCATTCGATTTATTTATTAAACAAACTCCAGGTTGACATCTTTTTACAAAATGAGGCGGGCCCGTGATGCGCCTCCATATTATGGACTGTTTTCCAACAGATAGGAATACCGGATGAAGGCTTTCGAACAATCCGTTCTTACTGATTTGAATATATCGCCGGTTGACGCGCGAAGCCCACTGCCGCTGTATTACCAGGTGAACGCGGATTTAAAAAACATCATTCGCTCCGGAAAACTCAAACCTGGCGACATGCTTCCACCTGAAATGGATTTAAGCAAGGCTTACGGCGTGGGCCGTGAAACAATCCGGCATGCCATCCTGCGCCTGGTGGATGAAAATATTGTCGAGCGCAAAGCCGGGCGCGGCACGGTGGTGCTGGCCGAGAAGGACCACCTCAAGTTTTACCTTGACCGAAGTTTTGCCCAGCAGATGCTGGAGATGGGGATGACACCTCATTCCGAGGTCTTAAAGATCAATGCCGGTATAATTGATGTGACCTCTCCAGAATCCCTGCATAAAAAATCCGGGGCGAGGTGTTTGACGCTGGTGCGGCTGCGCTTTGGCGACCAGACGCCGATTGGTATTCAATACACCACGGTCATCACCGAACTGTGCCCTGACCTGATCAACCATGATTTTGTGACTGAATCACTGTATAACATCCTCTGGATGGAGTATAAACTGCCCATCATCCGCATTAACCAGGTGATCAGCGCCATCGCCGCAGACGAATGGCACTGCTCTTTGTTAAAGACCCTGTCCGGCTCGCCCTTGCTGCTGGTGCGTACCACGGCTTACCTGGAAAATGGTGAACCGATTGAATCGACCACCAGTTATTACCGGGCAGACAAATACTGGTACAGCACTTCGCACGAATACCATGATATCGCCAAGATCTAAGCCGGCTGCGAAACGAGATGAAAACGACAAAGCCTTTCGCCCGTGCCCTGAGACAGACGGATGCCGGCAGAAAAAAGCCCAACGATTTTAATCCGGCCCGGAATAAAGGGATGCCCGCTGGCGAGGTTCAAAGATGGCGCCTGCCGGCACCGGGCAGGATTGTGAAGGACTTTTTGCGTCAAAACATTTGCCAAGGAGACAAACATGAATTCTCATGAGCGCGTGACTGCATCCGTGGACCATCGAGAACCTGACCGGGTGCCTTTTGATTTGGGAGCCACACCGATGACAGGGATGCACACGAATGCATACCGGAATTTGCGAAAACACCTGGGGTTTCCAGAATTGAGCGACCAGATTGAGGACCGCATCCAGCAGCTGGCGCATGTGGATGAGGATGTGCACCAGTGCCTGAAAACAGACGTGCGCTGCATCCTGCCCGGAGGTTCGGACAAATACCAGGCTATGATGCGCGACGAAGGCGATTACACGTGCTACACGGATGAATTTGGCGTGGGCTGGCGCAAGCCCAAATCCGGCGGGTTTTATTTTGACATGTACCAGCACCCGTTCGAGAACGCCCAATCGGCTGCGGATTTGGAGAACTATCGGTGGCCCGACCCGCTCGAGGAAAGCCGCTTCAAAGGCGTGCGTGAAAGGGCCCAGGCTGCCCGGGATGCGGGGCGCGCTGTCGTGCTGGGCGGACTGTGCGCCGGAGTTTCCGAACTGCATTCCTGGATGCGCGGGTACGTGAATTATTTTTCCGATTTTGTGCTCAACCCGGATATCGCTGAATTTATCATGGATAAGGTCGTCGAAATGAAGATGGCTTACTGGGAGCGCATGCTGGCGGAAGCCGGCGACCTGGCGGACGTGGTCGTGGAAGCCGACGACCTGGCCGGGCAGGACCGCATGCTGATTTCGCCAAAAGCCTACCGGAAGTATATCAAACCCCGCCATACCCGGCTTTTCGCGTTTATCAAATCCAAAGCCCCGGTGAAAGTGTTTTTTCACAGCTGCGGCTCAGCCCGCCCGGTGATTGGCGACCTGATCGAATCAGGAATTGATATCCTCAACCCGGTGCAAAAAAGCGCGGCCAATATGAACCTGGTTGAGCTCAAACGCGATTTTGGCAGGGACGTCACCTTCTGGGGCGGCGGAGTCGACACGCAGCGCATCTTTGGAAGCGGAACACCCCAGGAAGTGCGGGATGATGTCAAACGCAGCATTGACGCGCTGGCTCCCGGCGGGGGATTTGTGTTTGCCACGGTGCACAATACCCAGGCGAACGTGCCCCCGGAAAACTTCATGGCGATGTGGGAAACACTGCAAGAATTTGGAATTTATCTTTAAGAGATGACAGCAAAAAAGACCAAGCATAACAGGGCTTAACCACCCTGCATTCAATAAACCGGAGCATTTTATTTAATCATGAACGACCAACCTGTATTTTTACCCCATTCGCATATCGAAATTATCAGCCCGGACATTCAACGCGGCCAGATCCGGTATGCCCTGTTTGACTTTGATGGAACCATATCTTTAATTCGCGAGGGCTGGCAGGGAATTATGATTCCGATGATGGTGGAGATCCTGATGGATACACCGCACCACGAAGAACGCCACCAGATCGAAAAAGGGGTGGATGAATTTGTTTCACGCCTGACCGGCAAACAGACCATCTACCAGATGATCCAGCTGTGCGAGGAGATAACCGCGCGCGGAGGCATCCCGATGGAGCCGCTGGATTATAAACACGAATACAACGAACGCCTGACGCGCCAGATCCAGCACCGCATCGACGACCTGAAAGCAGGCCGGAGCAAGCCCGAAGAGCAGGTTGTGCCGGGGACGTTTGCCTGGTTAAACGTTTTGAAAGATCACAACATCACCTGCTACCTGGCCTCGGGCACGGATGAAAAATATGTCATGGAAGAAGCCGACCTGCTGCAAATTTCGCCGTTTTTTGCGGGTGTCTACGGCGCACAGGATAATTATCAAAGCTTCTCCAAAAAAATGGTGATCGACCGCATTATTCACAGCCACAACCTGCACGGGGCGGATTTTGTGGCCTTTGGAGACGGGTATGTTGAAATTGAGGATTCGAAATCGGTCAACGGGATTGCGGTCGGGGTCGCCTCAGATGAGAAGAACCGCCGCGGGATCGATGACTGGAAACGGACGCGTTTGATTGCCGCTGGAGCCGACCTGATTATCCCGGATTTCCAGGAAGCCGATTTGCTCGAAAAATTCCTTTTCCCCGATTAAGAAGGTGTGACATGCCGTATGCACAGTTTGACCGATCAAAATTAATTTTAAAACCCTTGAGTGAACGCAAAAACGACCTTGACCTGAGCGTGATGGTCTACCCGGATTCGGATTACGAGCATGTGCCCCAACCCGACCTGGACGCCCTCAGCAGGCGCATCACGGCTGCGCGCCAGAAGGGTGCCCCGGTGATTGTGATGATGGGAGCGCATGTGCTGCGTAAAGGCAATTCACCGCTGCTGATTGATTTGATGAAACGCAAAATTGTGACTCATATTGCGCTGAACGGGGCAGGCGTGATCCACGATTTTGAATTAGCCCTGATTGGAGAAACCACCGAGAGCGTGGCAAAATATATTTCCGAGGGCCAGTTCGGGCTGTGGACCGAGACGGGGCGAATTAACGACATCATGGTGACGGCTGCGCAAGAAGGCATTGGTTTCGGCGAAGCCGCCGGCCGGACGATTTCACAGGGCGATTTTCCCCACCGCGCCATCTCAATCCTGGCGCGCGGGTATGAATTCAACGTCCCGGTCACGGTTCACGCCAGCATCGGGCAGGATATCATCCATGAGCACCCCAACCTGGACGGGGCCGCCCTGGGCGCAAGCTCATACGCGGATTTCCTGGTTTTTTGCGAGGCCATTCGCCACCTGGAAGGCGGGGTGCTGTTGAGCATTGGCACCGCGGTCATGGGCCCGGAAGTGTACCTGAAAGCGCTTTCCATGGCGCGCAACGTGGCGCGCCAGGAGGGCGAAACCATCGCCCACTTTACCACCGCCGTCTTTGATTTGCTCGACCTGGGGCCTGATTTTCGAACCGAGGCGCCAAAAGGAACGGCCGCCTATTATTACCGCCCCTATAAGACCATCCTGGTGCGCACCGTGCAGGACGGAGGCGAAAGTTTTTACATCCAGGGAGATCACAGCGTGACCATTCCCAACCTGTATCACCGCATTATTGACGCGATCAAGTGACGGGGGAGCCATGAATAAAAAACGTTTGGAACAAATCCTGGCCCGCATTCCGGATGTGCGCCTGGTGGTGTACGGCGATTATTTCCTGGATAACTACCTGGTGCTTGAGCGCAGCCTGAGCGAAACATCCCTGGAAACAGGCCTGGAGGCTTACCAGGTGGTGGATGCGCGCACGTATCCGGGCGTGGCGGGAACGACCGTATCCAACCTGCGCTCCCTGGGGGTGCAGGTTTTTGCGCTGGGCCTGTGCGGAGACGACGGCAATGGTTTTGAATTGCGCAAGAAACTGGTTGAAAGCGGGGTGGATGTGGGCGGGTTCCTGGATGTGCCGGGGCTGGCGACACCCACCTATAACAAACCGATGATGCGCGAGGCGGACGGGCAGGAGCATGAACTGAACCGGATGGACGTCAAATTCCGCGCCCCGCTTGCATACGCGCTGGAAGAGCGGCTGATTGGGCAGATGCGCAGGCTGCTGGCTGAAGCGGACGGGATGCTGGTGATCGATCAGGCGCGCCAGCGCAACTGCGGCGCGGTCACCGACCGGACCCGCGACGAGGTGCACATGCTGGGGGCGTTAAACCCGAAAAAAATGATCCTGGTTGATTCGCGCGAATTCCTGGGTTTCTTTAAATTTGGCATCCTGAAATCAAACCTGGGCGAAGCCATGCGGTCGACGCATACAAAACGGAAAGCGGATGAAAGCGCAGCAGCCTGCGCAGAGCGCTGCGCGCGGCTGCTTAACACCCAAACGGGATGCCCGGCCGTGATCACCCTGGGGGATGAAGGCATGCTCCTGGTACAGGGTTTAAACCATGCTGCCGTCTTTATTCCCGCGATCCCGGTCAACGGCCCGATTGATATCGTCGGAGCCGGGGACGCGGTGGATGCTTCCCTGGGCGCTGCCCTTTGCGCCGGGGCATCCCTGGAAGAGGCCGGCTTTCTGGCCAACCTTGTAGCATCCGTGGTTATCCAGCAAATTGGCGTCACCGGCACGGCTTCGGCAGAGCAGGTGATGGACCAGTACCTGGCGCATTTTGAGGGTTGACGGGAGAGGCTTAAAGCAGCCCGGGCTGAATTTTTTGGAAGGGTTATCCACCTGGAACCCTGTATAAAAATAGATGGACAGAGAGGTTAACATGTCGCGATCGATCACACTTTTTACCGGGCAGTGGGCAGATTTGCCGCTTGAAGAACTGGCAATAAAAGCCAGACAAATCGGGTTTGACGGCCTGGAACTGGCCTGTTGGGGCGACCATTTTGAAATTGACAGGGCCCTCGAATCGGATGCTTACGTGCGCAACAAAAAAGCGCAGCTCGAACGCCACGGTCTGAAGGTGTTTGCGATCAATGCGGCCCTGGTGGGCCAATGTATTTGCGATGAACCGATCGATGCGCGCCACAAGAACATCCTTCCCGCGCGCATCTGGGGCGACGGCAGCCCCGAAGGCGTGCGCAGGCGTGCGGCTGAGGAATTAAAAAACGCGGCGCATGCCGCCAAACTCCTGGGGGTGGATATTGTCAACGGTTTCACCGGGAGCAGCATTTGGAGCAAGTTTTATTTCTTCCCGCCCGTGACCCAGGAAGAAATTGAAGCCGGTTACCGGGATTTCGCCGGGCGCTTTTTACCCATCCTGGATGTTTTTAAAGAGGAAGGGATCCGTTTCGGGTTGGAAGTCCACCCGACTGAAATCGCTTACGACCTGGTGACAGCCGAACGGGCGCTTAAAGCACTCAACCAGCACCCGAATTTCTGTTTCAACTTTGACCCCAGCCATCTGATCCACCAGATGATTGACCCGGTTAATTTTATTGATGAATTTGGGGCGCGCATTGTGCATGTGCATGTTAAGGATTCACGCCTGCAATTAAACGGGCGCAACAGCATTCTCGGTTCGCACCTTGATTTTGGCGACCCGCGCCGCGGGTGGGACTTTGTTTCGCCGGGCCGCGGCGATGTGAAATGGGACCTGATTATCAGGGCGTTAAACCGGGCCGGGTACCAGGGGCCCCTGTCGATTGAATGGGAAGACAGCGGAATGGAACGCGAATGGGGCGCGCGCGATGCCCTGGAAATGATTCGCAAACACGATTTCAGCCCGTCAGGCACTGCTTTTGACGCAGCCTTTGGGAAATAATTAATCATAAATCACTGGAAAGGATGTTTTAATGGAGACAGATGAAGGAATTATCGAGGGGTATTTATCCGAGCTGGCTGAGGTTTTAATCAATATTCCGCGCAAGCCCCTGCTGGAGATTGCCGGGGCGCTAAAAAAGGCGCGCATGGATAAACGCCACATTTATGTTTTTGGAAACGGCGGCAGCGCGGCGACGGCCTCGCACATGGCGTGCGACTTTGGCAAAAATACGCGCATGGCTGCCAAACCCAATCTGCGCGTGATGACCTTTAATGACAATATGCCGACATTCTCCGCTTTTGCGAATGACGAAGGCTATGATGTGGTTTTTTCGGAACCGCTCAAGTCGATGGCTGAAGCGGGCGACCTGGTGATCGCCATCAGCGGCAGCGGCAACTCGCCCAATGTGCTTAACGGCGTCAAGGCAGCCCGCGAAATGGGGCTGACCACGATTGGCCTGACCGGTTTTGCCGGGGGTAAGTTGAAGGACGCCGTGGATATCTGTGTCGTTGTGCCTTCAAACCGGATTGAACAGGTTGAAGATGTGCACCTGGTCCTGGACCATTTGCTGACCATCATCCTGATGCAGGCTTAACACCCCGACAGAGCTTTAGACAGGCAGGAACAAGATGCATGCTTCGCAACCCAAATATGTCCTGGCACTTGATTTTGGGGGAACCAAGCTGGCGGCGGCCCTTGTGGACCTGTCTGCCGGGGAGATCCTGGAGAGCGTGGTGCAGCCGACACCGTCTGACCAGGGTGCGGATTCTTTAAGAACCATGCTCCAGATGGGAAGGCAGGCTGTCAATAAATGTGCAGTCTCCCTGGTGAATCTGGACGGTGTTGGGATCAGTTTTGGCGGGCCGATCAGCCAGGACAGGCGCAGCGTGTTGCGCTCGCTGCATGTCAAAGATTGGGATGCCTTTCCGCTGGCGGATTATATGGCAGATACGTTTGGCGTGCCTGCCAGCATGGATAACGACGGGAATGCCGCTGCCCTGGGGGAATGGTATTTTGGGGCCGGGCGCGAGACGGAGAATATGTTATATATCCAGGCTTCCACGGGCGTTGGGGCAGGACTGATCCTGGAGAGGCGGATCTACCGCGGCCAGGGACTGGCAGGCGAATTTGGACACCTGACGGTAATGGCCGACGGGCCGCTTTGCGCCTGCGGTAAACGCGGCTGCGTCGAGAGTTTAACCGCGGGCTGGGCCCTGGCGCGCTGCGGGCAGGCGGCTTATGAAAAGGCCGGCCCCGGCAGCGCATTAAAAATGCTTGGGGACCAGGCGTCCGGGCAGATTGACGCCCGGCTGGTGCTGGAGGCCTGCCGCCAGGGCGACCCCGCGGCAAAAGAGATGGTCGAACGCGGGTTCAAGTACCTGGGTGTGGGAATCTGCAATGCGGTCGTCTTACTGGACCCGCAGATGGTGGCGATTGGCGGCGGGATCAGCCGCGCCTGGGACGTAATGTATCCGCAGCTGCAGTCAGCGCTGGCAGTGTATCTGCCGCCCATGTTTCAAAACCGGGTGCGCCTGGAATGGTCACAACTCAAAGGGACTGAAACGCTTTTAGGCGCAGCACTGCTGACGCGGGGCTATTAAACCGGCCCGGATCACATTTCCAGGATGAAGGAAGCTGCAATCGGCTTGACATTTATTCACCAAATCACTAAAATAAAGGCAACTTGTCATTACAACAAGACAACGCGAAAACAAGTTGCCCCTTTTTTATTTTCGTTTAAAATTGACGCCTTTTTAAAATGCTTTTTCCGGGAAAAATGCAATCATGAGGCGTTCAGATGTACAAATAGAAAGCGACCAAAAAATTCTTTAGATTGTCATAAATCAGGAGGATGGGATGGATAAGGTTTTGAAAGTTGGAATCATTGGATCGGGTTTTGTGGGGGATATTCACCACGCGGCCTTTAAAGGCTGGGTGCATAATGCCGAGGTGGTTGCGGTCGCCTCACCGCATTCTGCGGTCAAATTTGCCGAAGAGCACGGCATTCCCCGGGCCTACAGCGATTACCGCGAGATGTTAAAGGACAAAGAGATTGATGTGATCGATATAGGCATCCCCAATTATTTACACTGCCAGGCTGTGATGGACGCAGCCAGCGCCGGAAAGCACATCATCATTGAAAAACCGCTGTGTTTAAACCTCCAGGAAGCCGACATGATGATTGAAGCCTGCCAGAAAGCCGGCGTGCTGCTGATGTATGCCGAGGAACTGCTGTTTGCGCCCAAATACGTGCGCGCGAAGGCGTTGATTGCGGAAGGGGCCATCGGCGAGCCTTTCCTGGCAAAACAATCTGAAGAACACCCGGGGCCGCATATGCCCTGGTTCTGGGATGTTAACCTCTCCGGCGGGGGAGTGATGCTGGATATGGGCTGCCATTCCATCGAATATACGCGCTGGGTGCTGGGGCGGCCGAAAGTGAAAAGCGTGACGGCCTTCATGGGAACTTATGTGCACCAGCAGCGCACCCAGGGTGAAGACCATTCCTACTGCATTATCGAATATGAAGGTGGAAAAATTGCCATGATTGAAAATTCATGGGCAAAAGGCGGCGGGGTGGACGACCGCTGTGAGATATATGGCAATAAAGGCCACACGCGCGCCGACCTGCTGCGCGGCAGTTCACTGCTGACCTACTCTGAAGAAGGTTACGGCTACGCGGTGGAAAAAGCGGGCAGCACGCGCGGTTACACCTTCACCATGTTTGAAGAAGTCTGGAATTATGGATTTCCACAGGAAATGCAGCATTTCATCAACTGCGCCCTGGGAAAAGAAAAATGCATCGTCACCGGCGAAGACGGCCGCGAGGTGTTAAAAATTATGGATGCTGCATACCAATCTGCAGGTGAAGGCCGCCGCATCGATTGGCCCTATACGCCGCCTGTGGTTAAAAAACCGATTGATCTCTGGAAAAAGGACATTGTATGACCTCATTAAATAGCAAAACCATTACGCTTGAACAACTCGCCAAAGTGATCGACCATTCCCTGCTGCGGCCCGAAATGACCGAGGCTGAAGTGAGCGCCGGCTGCGAGCTGGCAAAAAAATATCATGCGGCCTCCGTTTGCGCCAAACCGGCTGATGTCAAACTGGCAGCGCGCATCCTGGCGGGATCGGATGTGGCGGTGGGCACCGTGATTGGTTTCCCCCACGGCAATTCCACGACAGCCGTCAAGGTGGCTGAAGCCAGACAGGCCCTGGCGGACGGCGCCGTCGAGCTGGACATGGTGATCAATATCGGCGCGATGCGCTCGGGCAAATATGAATATGTGCGCGATGAAATCAAGGCCATCTGTGAAGTGGGCCACAGCGCAAAAGCCCTGGTGAAAGTGATCCTCGAGAACGCTTACCTGACGGATGAGGAAAAAGTGAAGGCCTGCCAGTTGAGCGAAGAGGCTGGAGCCGATTTTGTGAAAACTTCCACCGGTTTCGCCCCCAGCGGGGCAACGATTGAGGACGTGAAGCTGATGCGCGCTTCGGTCAGTGAAAAAGTGCAGGTGAAATGCGCCGGCGGCGTGCGTACTTTGGATGCCCTGCTGGCGATGATTGATGCCGGGGTGACGCGTTCGGGCGCCACGGCCACAGCCGCCATCCTGGATGAATTCAAGGCAAAAAAAGGTTAACCAACAGGAGAATGTAAAATGTCAGGAGATATCAAAGTCGGACTTGCCGGTACGGGATTTATTGGACCAGCGCACCTCGAAGGGCTGCGGCGCAACAACATCAAAGTGATTGGCCTGGCTGAACAAACTTATGAGCTTGCCCAGAAAAAGGCGGCTGAGCTGGGGATTGAAAAGGCCTACACAAGCCTGGACGCGATGCTGGCTGACCCTGAGATCAACGTGGTGCACCTGGCGACACCCAACCACCTGCACTTTCCGCAGGCCAAAGCCGCCCTGCTGGCAGGTAAACACGTGGTATGCGAAAAACCGCTGGCGATGAACAGCCAGGAATCGGCTGAACTGGTGAAACTGGCGGCTGAAAAGAAGCTGGTGAACGCGATCAACTTTAACCTGCGCTTTTACCCCCTTGTGCAGCAGGCGCGCTCAATGCTGAAAAGTGGTGAAATTGGCACACCTTACATCATCCAGGGCTCGTACCTTCAGGACTGGCTGCTGTATGAAACTGACTGGAACTGGCGGCTTGAGCCCGGGCTGGGCGGCAGTTTGCGCGCCGTGGCAGACATTGGTTCCCACTGGTTGGATTTAATGACCTTTATCACCGGGCTGAAGATTGAGGAAGTGTATGCTGATTTTAAGACCTTCCTGCCGACACGCAAGAAACCGGCCAAAGCGGTTGAAACCTATTCGGGCAAGATCCTCAAACCGGAAGACTATATCGACCAGCCGATCCACACCGAAGATTACGCGACCATCCTGCTGCACTACGAAAACGGTGTGCGCGGCGTGGTGACCGTGGCGCAGGTTTGCTCGGGGCGCAAAAACCGCCTGTTCTTTGAAGTCAACGCCTCGAAGAAATCGCTCGCCTGGGATTCGGAACACCCGAATGACATGTGGATCGGCAACCGCGACAGCTATAACGGCGTCTTGATGAAAGACCCGTCCCTGCTGGGGCCCGAAGCACGCCAGATCACATCCTACCCCGGCGGGCACCAGGAAGGCTTCCCCGACACCTTTAAACAGATGGCGGGCAAGGTTTATAAATACATTCGCGAAGGCAATTTTGACGCCGCCCCGGATTTTCCGACGTTTGCCGACGGGCATTATGAAATGCTCTTATGCGAAGCGGTTGAGAGCAGCGCCAAAGAAGGCCGTTGGGCCAGGCTGGGAAATCACTGACCCGGGCTTGAGGCGCGGGTAAATTGCTAACAGAAACACCATTCAGGAGGAACTATGAAACTGGGTCTTTTTACTGCCGCTTTTCCACAATATAACCTTGAGCAAAGCGCCGATTGGGCCGTCGAAAATGGTTTTGAAGCATTGGAACTGGCCTGCTGGCCGCGTGAAAAAGCCAACCGGCGGTATGCCGGCGTGACGACCATCGACGTGGTGGACATGGAAAAAGAGCAGGCGAGAAAGATAAAAAACACGGTTGATAAAAGGGGATTGGTGATTTCATCCCTGGGATATTACCCCAACCCGCTGTCTCCCGACCTTGATTACCGCGCGCGCGTGATTGACCACCTCAAAAAGGTAATTGTGGCGGCTGAAATGCTCGAAGTTCCCGTGGTGGGGACTTTTGTGGGCAAGGATAAGGATAAAACTGTGCCGGACAACCTGGAAGAATATGCGCGGGTCTGGCCTGAAATTGTGAAGTTTGCCAAAGCCCATAATGTCAAAATTGGCATTGAAAACTGCCCGATGCTTTTCTCTTATGATGAATGGCCGGGCGGCAACAACCTGGCCAGCACGCCAGCCATCTGGAAAAAAATGTGGGAAATTATCCCGGACGATAATTTTGGCCTGAACCTGGACCCTTCACACCTGGTGCTGCAAATGATCGATTATGAGCGGGTTGTGCGCGATTTTGCGGATAAGATTTTCCATGTGCATGCCAAAGACCTGGAAATTGACCGCGAAGGGCTGTACCAGAACGGCGCCCTGTCGCAGGGAATGGGCTGGCAGATTCCGCGCCTGCCGGGCCTGGGCGAAATGAATTGGGGACGTTTTATCAGCGCCCTGTACCGCCATGGGTACAATTACGTGATCAGCATTGAACATGAGGACCGCGCGTTTGAAAAAACCGAAGAACTGGTTGAGGCCGGTTTCCTGCTTTCGCGTGATGTATTACGCCCCTACATCAAATAAACTTTTTGCCTGGCCGGGAATCGCTGTGGCGGGCAGTAGATATGGGTATCATTTCGGGCGAAGCCCGAAATGATACCCATAAAAAAGATCCAGGGTACAGGGTGAAAAAGGCACCTGCCCCGTTGGGCCGCCCCGACAACTGGCCCGGAAAAATTTTATCAATCAGAAAGCGGATAACCTAGATGAAGAAATTTATTGGCATCGACCTGGGCGGCACAAATTTACGGGCGGGGATTGTTGACCTGGAAAGCGGCACGGTGCTTAAAATTAAATCAGTCCCCACCCTGGCACGCGAGGGGCACGACGCCGTCATGGCGCGCATGGCTGACCTGGTGGATACGGTCGCGGCTGAAAACGGGCTGGCGAAATCGGATATCGGCGGGGTCGGCATTGGCGTGCCGGGCGTGCTGGACCTGAAAAAAGGGACAGTCGTGTTCTTGCCCAACCTGCCGGGAACCTGGCCGAATGTACCCCTGCGGGATACGGTATCGGAGCGGACCGGGCTGCCGGTGTCGCTGTTAAATGATGCGCGCGCCAACACGCTGGGCGAATGGAAATTTGGCGCCGGTCGCGAATTCATCGCCATAGAATCATTTGGAGATAGGAGATGACTGCAGTGACTAAAT
>Ga0118677_10012006_pt1 | contig 12827 bp, 10 predicted proteins | sample AliMusrvi5mmetaG_FD_86154 | JGI IMG/M metagenome (GOLD analysis project Ga0118677, IMG submission 86154)
GCTGGTGGCATTGCTGGCCCTGGTGATGTTGCCGGGCGCCTATTTTCTGCTGGAGCCTTACCAGAAAACCCGCATCCGCTCGGTGTATGTCCAGGTTTTTCAGCACGATAACCCCGCCGCCATGGAGCAGCACCGCCGCACCTTCGGCTATCAGGGACATGCCAGCAAGACCGCCATCGCCGGCGGGGGGCTTTCCGGTCACGGGGTTCAGGGCGCTGACCTCATCCGCCGGGGCCTGCTCCCCGAAGCCCATACCGATTTTGTGTATGCCGTGGTCGGTTCTCAATGGGGTTTCTTCGGCTCGGTCGGCGTGATTCTGCTCTACTTGGCCTTTCTGGGTGCGGGGATGGAAATCGCGGCCTCCACCAAAGACCCTTTCGGCCGCCTCACCGCGGTGGGAATCGTCACGCTTGTTACTTTTCAGGGGATGATCAACATCGCCATGACCATTGGCTTGGGGCCGGTGGTTGGCATTGCCCTGCCCTTCATCAGTTACGGCGGGTCGTCGATGGTTACGAACATGGTCGCCGCCGGCATCCTTCTGTTCTCCTCTGCCCGACCGCTTCGGTCGACGAAGGCGCCGCAGGCACCCTCTACGATGCAGACCATGGCGGAGGGCGAGAACTGACGTGACTGGACTGGACCACGAGGCCCTCAGCGCCATCGTCACCGAGCTGACGGCAGCGATCCGCGCTGTCGACGACCTTGCCGGCCTCGACGAGGTCGTCGCCAGGGCGACAGCGAAGGACGGGCCGCTCGGGAGCCTCAAGCGATCGCTCGGTGGCATTGCAGACCTCGAGTCTCGAAAAGTCGCTGGTCGAGCCATCAACGACGCACTGGCACAGGTCACTGCGGCAGCGGATGCTCGTCGGGTGACACTCGCAGCGGCAGCTCGAGCGGAGCAGCTCGAGGCAGATCGGCTCGATCTGACCGAGGTCGTCATCGAAGATGTCCGGGTGCCGGTGGTGCGCGGGCACGAACATCTGGTCAGCCAGACGAGAGCCTCCCTCGAGGAGGTCTTCGTCGCCATGGGCTTCACCGTCACCGAGGGACCTGAGGTCGAGACGGACTGGTACAACTTCGAGGCCCTGAACCTCCCGCCGGGCCACCCGGCTCGAGACATGTACGACACGATGTACCTCGAGATCGGGGAGCCCGAGACCGTCCTCATGAGGACGCACACATCGCCCATGCAGATCCATCTCCTCGAGGCCGCAGTCGAAGCCGATGCGCTGCCGGTCCATGCCGCCATGGCCGGTCGCTGCTACCGACTCGACACTCCCGATGCCCGCCACCTCCCGGTGTTCCACCAGATCGAGGGTCTCGTGATCGATCGCGGCATCACCTTCGCTGATCTTGCTGGGGTGATCGAGACCTTCACCTCGGCCTACTTCGGACCTGACATCCACTCACGGCTCCGCCCCGCGTACTTCCCGTTCACCGAGCCCTCGGCGGAGTTCGAGATCACCTGCACCATCTGTCGAGGCGATGGATGTCGGACGTGCTCGCGCACTGGGTGGATCGAACTCGGCGGATGCGGCATGGTCGACCCCGCGGTCTTCGAGGCCGTCGGCATCGACCCGACAGAGTGGTCGGGCTTCGCCTTCGGCTTCGGTATCGACCGCTGCGCCCAGATGCGCCACCAGATCCCCGATATGCGGCTCCTGATCGAGAACGATCTCCGCTTCAACCGTCAGTTCTAGGAGGACCGTTGCGCACCCCGCTGTCGTGGCTCAAGGACTTCGCTCCATTCCCGGATGATGCCGGGCTTCTGCGCGCCACGCTCGATGATCTCGGTCTTGTTGTCGAGGAGATCGAGGTCGTCGGCGAAGGGTTGAGCGACGTGGTGATCGCCCGGATCGACGAGATCACTGCTATCGAGGGCGCTGACCGGGTCCGGCGAGTGGTGGTGGAGGCTGGAGGAGGTCCGCTCGAGATCGTCTGTGGCGCCACCAACTTCGAGCTTGGCGATCTGGTCCCGCTTGCCCCGGTGGGCGCGGTGCTGCCAGGTGGCTTCGAGATCGCGAAGCGAAAGATGCGCGGTGTGACCTCGAACGGGATGCTCTGCTCAGGGCGCGAGCTCGGTCTCGGTGATGACCATGCCGGGTTGTTGATCCTGACGCACACGGCGGCAGCTCCCGGCGAGCGGCTCATCGATGTGCTCCGCCTCGAGCCTGATGTCATCTTCGACGTGACGGTCGAAGGGAATCGGCCTGACGCGTGGTGCATCAGCGGGATAGCGCGCGACCTTGCGGCTCGTCTCAATCTTCCCTTCTCGTTCCCTTCGCTCTCCTCGATGCCGCTGCGCGGATCGGAGACCGCAGAGCGAGCTTCGCTTGAGGTCGTCGACACCCAGCTGAGTCCTCGCTTCTCCGTCGCGGTGGTTGACGGGGTCGAGGTCGGGGATTCACCGTCGTGGGTGGTCGAGCGACTCGAGAAGGCCGGGATGCGGTCGATCAACAACGTCGTCGACGCCTCCAACTACGTCATGCTCGAGCTCGGCCAGCCGAACCACCCCTACGACTTGGCAAAGGTCCAGGGTCCGGGTCTCCGCGTTCGGCGAGCGGCCCCTGGCGAGTCGCTCACCACGCTCGACGGCGTCGAGCGCTCCTTGGGTGTCGCGGGACGCAGCGTCGGTGATACCGGGACTGACGTGGTCATCTGTGATGCAGCTAATGAGATCCTCGGCATCGCCGGCATCTTGGGCGGGGCGACGAGCGAGATCGATGCGTCGACCACAACGATCCTCTTCGAGGCGGCGACCTTCGATCCGATCACGGTCACGAGGACAAGCCGTCGACTGGCATTGCGCACCGAGGCCGCAGCACGATTCTCCAAGGGGACCGATCCGGCGGTCCTCGAAGCAGCGATCGACCGATTCGGTCAGATCCTCGCCCTCAGCGCTCCTTCGGCCACCATGGCGCCATCGCCGCTCTTCGTGCCCGAGGCGCCACCCACGCCACTCGAGGTTGTTGCGCCGATCGACAGGATCAACGCCATCCTCGGGACGAGTTTTGAGGTCAGCGAGGTCGCTGGCCTGCTCGGCAGGATCGGGTTCGAGTGCGCTGTCGATGGTGACAAGCTCACTGTCACGGTCCCGACGAATCGTCCCGACATTAGGGCGGGCGAGCCTGGTGTGGCCGACCTGGCGGAAGAGGTGGCTCGGACATGGGGCTACAGCCGCCTGCCGAGGAGGACGCCGACCTGGCCGCAGCCTGGTCGACCTGGAGCGCGGCAGGCCGAGAGAGCACGTCTGCGACGGGTGCTCTGCGGCCTTGGCGCCACGGAGGCATGGACCAGCTCGCTCGTCGCGCCGGACCAAGCGCGATCGGTGGGCTTCGATGAAGAAGAGATCGTCGTCGCCAATCCGCTGACAGAGGGTGAATCACGCCTCCGGCGCTCGCTGCTCCCGGGCTTGCTCGACGCGGCTGGCCGCAATCTCGATCGGCGAGCAGATGATGTGGCCCTCTTTGAGATCGGCGCCACCTTCGTGCACCCGTCGAGCCTGCCGGGACGAGCCTCGCGTGCCGGGGCGAGGGGGAGCGGTGAGGTCACGATGCCGGCTGAGTCTGAGCGCCTATCGCTCGTGCTTGCTCGAGATGGCGACGATGCCACCTCCGCCCTGGCAGCATTCTCGGCGATCGCTGACGCGCTCCGACTGTCCCGGGTCATCGTGGCAACACAGGATGAGGCGACGAGCCCTGCCCTGGCCGGCTTGCACCCCAGTCGTTCTGGCGTGCTGGTCGACAAGCAAACCGGTGCAGTCGTGGGCGTGGTGGGCGAGATCGATCCCGAGGTCGTCACCCACGTCGCACCCGGAGCTCGTGACCGGCGACTTGGCTGGCTGGATCTCGATCTCGATGTGCTCTGGGACCCGGCCGCCGTGCTCCGGCGCCCGCTAGAGGCCGCACCCATCAGCCGCTATCCGTCAGCAGATCTCGATCTCGCCTTCGTCGTCCCTGATCCCATCTCGGTCGAATCGCTCCTCGACGCCATCGGCGAAGGCGCTGGTGAGCTGCTCGAGTCGGTGCGACTCTTCGACGTCTATCGAGGAGCAGGCGTCGACGACGGAGCAAGAAGCTTGGCAGTCCGTTGCAGGCTGGTCGCTCTTGACCGCACCCTCGATGACGCCCAGCTCGCAGAGGTGCGAGCTCGCATGGTCGGCTCCGCCGAGGCTCTGGGCTGTCGCCTCCGTTAGCTCACGGATCGATGGCGGCAACAGGCTCGCCATCGGCAGGTGTCGATCGTTGGGTGGCGAGCCACGAGCCGATGATGATCAGCGGGAAGCCCAGAAGCATCGCAGGCGTCACATGCTCGCCGAGCAGCACGATCCCAAGCAGGACGGCCACCGCGGGGTTGACGTAGGTCACGACGGTCGAGCGTGCCGGCCCCACCTCGACGATCAATGCGAAGAACACCAGGAACGCCGCCGCCGTGCAGACGAGGGCGAGCACTGCGATGGCGGCGACTGTCTCGTCGCTCACGTGTGACGGCAGGTGGGTGAGACCGAAGGGTGCGTAGAGGAGAGCGACGAGCGCGACGGATGCAGCCACGACCCCGGTGCCCGGCAGCTCCGAGAGCTTGGTGGCGATGATCAGCGGCCCGATCGAGTAGCCGAGGATCACGCCGCTCATCTGCACGATGCCGATCGTGTTGGAACCACCGAGGCTGAGGCCGACGAGCAGCGCAACCCCACCCGCTCCAAGGAGGAGCCCGACAAGCCGGGTGGCGCCGAGGGGTTCGTGGATGTGGGTGAAGCGGTAGAGGAAGGCGGCGACCATCGGCACGGATGCGACGAGGAGCGCAGTCAGGGAGCTCGACAGGTGCTGCTCTGCCTTCGTCATCAGCAGCCACGGAACCCCGAACTCGACCAAGGCGTAGGCGGCGACCCAGCCGGCCTTTGTCCTGAGCGCTGCCACGCCACGAGTCGCCACGACCCAGGGCACCATCACGACGGCGACAGGTGCGGTGCGGAGGAAGACGAGGGTTCCTGGATCGACCTCTCGGACGGCGACCTTGATGAGGAGATACGGCAGTCCCCAGATGATGCAGAGCGCAACGAACAGGACCAACCCTCTGCGGCTCACGGAGACATTCCTAGCCGACGTCGCTGTGTAGTTGCATGAATATGCGCTCTGATGTATAGAATTGCGCTCATGCGTGTCGGGGTAGCAGGAGCATCGGGCTATGCGGGTATGGAGCTCGTGCGCCTGCTCTCAGCCCATCCGCACTTCGAGCTCGAGGTCCTCTCGGGCCACTCCACCGCAGGGGAGTCGATCGCCTCCCATTCCCCATCACTGACCGGCGCAGTTGGTGGTTCGAACTACGCGCCGACGACAGCGGACGCCTTCGACGGTCTCGACCTCGTCTTCGTGGCGCTCCCCCATGGGGCGTCGCAAGACCTTGTCCCAGCGCTCGTTGCAGCGGGACTCACCGTGGTCGACCTTGGAGCCGACTTCCGGCTGAGCCCCGATGAGTACCAGCGATGGTACGGCGAAGAGCACCGTGCCCCCGAGCTGTGTGCCAGTGCCGCCTACGGCTTGGTCGAACGGAATCGCGCTGCCTTGACAGGGGCCGCCCTGGTCGCTGTCCCCGGGTGCTATCCGACGGCCGCCAACCTCGGCCTTGGACCCTTCGTCGATGCCGGGGCGATCGACGTGACCGACGTCATCGTGGACGCCGCGAGCGGGCTCTCGGGAGCGGGACGTGCGCCATCGGATCGGCTGCACTTCGCTGCGGCTGATGAGGACGTGGTCGCCTACGGGCTGCTTGACCACCGGCACACCGCCGAGATGGAGCTCGTCCTCGGGGCCAGTGTTCTGTTCACCCCGCATCTGGTCCCGATGGTGCGCGGCATGCTCGCGACCAGCTATGCGCGACCTCTCGACGGACTGGACTCAGCAGGAGCGATGGCCATCCTCCATGATGCCTACGACGCAGAGCACTTCGTCCACGTGGTCGATGCCCCACCCTCGACGAAGTGGGCATCGGGATCGAACGCTGCTTTCGTGACGGCACGCGTCGACGAGCGGACAGGGCGGCTGCTCGTGCTGAGCGCCATCGACAACCTGGGCAAGGGTGCAGCGGGCCAGGCGGTGCAGTGCGCAAACGTCGTCGCCGGCATCGGTGAGACAGCCGGGCTGAGCAATGTGGGGGTCTATCCATGACCGTGACTGCGGTGCAAGGGGTGCGGGCAACCGGTCAGGCAGTTGGCATCAAGGGAGGCGGCGTGCCGGACGCGGCCCTGGTGGCGTTCGATGAGCCCGCCGCCTGTGTCGCGGTCTTCACGACCAACAAAGCGCCTGCCGCCCCTGTCCAGGTCAGTCGACAGCACCTGATCGCGACGGGAGGCCTTGTCAGAGCCATCGTGCTGACATCGGGCAACGCCAATGCTGCGACTGGTGAGCCGGGGGTCAGCGTCGCCGAAGAGATCTGCGCTTCGGTGGCTGAGCAGCTCGGCTGCGCCGCCGAGGAGGTGCTGATCTGTCAGACAGGTCTGATCGGGATCCCCTTCCCTCTCGATGCTGCTCGGGAGGGCATCGGGCAGTTGGCTGGAGCGCTCAGCGCCAGCTTGACCGCAGGCCAGCGGGCAGCTGAGGCGATCATGACCACCGACACGTTCGCCAAGCAGAACCTGATCGGGCGCAGCACGTTCACCATCGGCTCGATGGCGAAGGGGGCAGCGATGCTCGCCCCCAACATGGCCACGATGCTCGCCGTGGTGGTCACCGACGCCAAGCTCGAGCCACCGGCGCTTGACCGCGCGCTGCGCACGGCGGTGGCAGGGAGCTTCAACTCTCTCGATGTCGACGGCGCCACATCGACCAACGACACCGTCATCCTCGTCTCGACTGGCGTGGGCCCTCCGGTGGGCGAGTCGGAGTTCACCGAGGCGCTGAGCCAGTCCTGCAAGGGATTGGCCGATGCGATGGCCTTCGACTCGGAAGGGGCGACCAAAGCCGTGCGGATCACGGTCACTGGGGCAGCGACTGATGGCGAGGCTCACCAAGGGGCGCGAAAGGTGGCGACCTCACAGCTGGTCAAGTGCTCCTTGAATGGTGAGGATCCCTACTGGGGCCGTGTGCTCAGCGAGATCGCCACCGCAGGGATCGAGTTCGATCCGCAACGAGCGGTCATCGCCTATGGGGGCATCCCGGTCTCTGTCGGGGGCGTCGGGATCGACCATGACTCAGATGCGGTGGCTCGCCATATGGCTGAGCGCTGGCTCTCCATCGAGATCGAGCTCGGCATGGGCGACGGCGTGGGCTCCATCCTGACGACCGACCTGGGCTACGGCTACATCGACGAGAACCGGACGACATCATGACGACCCAGCGGCGCGACCCGGCGATCACCGCCGAGCTCCTGATCGAGGCCTTGCCGTACATCCGGCGCTTCCATGGATCTGTGGTGGTGGTCAAGTACGGCGGCAACGCGCTCGCCGGTGCCGATGAGGCCACAGGTCTGTCGTCGTTCGCCGAGGACATCGTCCTGCTCCAGGCGGTCGGCCTCAAGCCTGTCGTCGTCCATGGCGGTGGCCCTCAGATCGCCGACCTGTTGCGCCGCGTCGGCAAGGAGTCCCAGTTCAAGGATGGTCTTCGGGTGACCGATGCCGAAACCCTCGAGGTGGCTCGCATGGTGCTCGTCGGGAAGGTCAACAGCGACATCGTTGGCGCCATCAACATGCACGGCTCCTTGGCTGTGGGCCTGTCAGGCGTCGATGCCAACCTCATCCGAGCTGACGTCCGCTCCGAGGATCTTGGTTTCGTCGGCGACGTCACCTCAGTCGATCCGACCATCGTGGAGCGGCTGGTCTCGCAAGGACTCGTCCCGGTCATCGCCACCATCGGCTCGGACGATGCCGGCCAGTCCTACAACATCAATGCCGACACCGTGGCTGGCGAGATCGCAGCTGCGCTTGGGGCGACGAAGCTGGTCTTCTTGTCTGACGTGGCTGGACTCCGAGCCGACCCTGCCGACCCCTCGACGGTGCTGGCCGAGGTCACCGCGTCGCAGGTGGAGGAAATGGTGGCATCAGGCGCTGCCGAGGGGGGCATGGTTCCCAAGGTCGAGGCATGTGTGATCGCCGTCCACGGCGGCGTGAGCGCGGCCCACATCTTGGACGGCACCGTCCCTCACGCGCTGCTCGTCGAGCTCTTCACCGACGGGGGCGTCGGGACAATGGTGCTGCCATGAGGGATCGCTCACACCTCATGACGACCTATGCCGAGCCTGCGGTGACGTTCGTCGAGGGTCGGGGGAGCGTCCTCATCGATGATGCCGGGACGGAGTATCTCGACTTCCTCGGCGGCCTGGCAGTGGTCTCGTTGGGTCATGCCCGCCCTGAGGTGACGCAAGCGATCGAAGAGCAAGCGGGACGGCTCACGCACGTCTCGAACCTCTTCGCCAACGATGTCGGCCCCCAGGTGGCGGATCTCCTCGATTCCCTTCTTCGCCAGGCGACAGGTCAGAGCGGTCGGATCTTCTTCTGCAACTCGGGTGCCGAGGCCAACGAGTGCGCCCTCAAGCTGGCACGACGCGCCAGTCCGGGTCGCTTCAAGGTTGTGTCGACAGCGGATTCCTTCCATGGCCGCACGCTCGCCACCCTCGCCGCAACAGGACAGCCGGAGAAGCAGGTTGCCTTTGCGCCGATGCCCGAGGGGTTCAGCTCTGTCCCGTTCGGCGATCTCAAAGCCCTCGCCGAAGAGCTCGAGAACGAAGATGTCGCTGCGGTGATCATCGAGGGGATCCAGGCTGAAGGGGGCGTCAACGTGCCCCACGATGGCTACCTGAGCGAGGTTTCGGCGCTGTGTCGCGAGCACGGCACCCTGCTGATCCTCGATGAGGTGCAGACCGGGCTGGCTCGCACGGGCGACTGGTTCTCCTTCCAGCACGATCACATCGCGCCCGACATCGTGACGTTGGCCAAGGCGCTCGGCAACGGCGTTCCGGTTGGGGCGTGCTGGGCGCGCGACGAGGTGGCCGCAGCGTTCGAGCCCGGTGACCACGGGTCGACCTTCGGCGGGCAACCTCTCGCGATGGCTGCGGCGCTGGCAACGGTGTCGACGATGATCGAGATCGACGCACCTCGCCTCGCGAGCGAAGCCGGCGAGGTGCTCAGAGCGGGCCTGCTGGATCTGCCAGGCGTGATCTCGGTCCGGGGGAGGGGGCTCCTGCTCGGGGCAGTGCTGGATGCTCCTGTCGCCCGGGAGGTTGCGGCAGGGGCGCTGAGTGCGGGGCTCGTGCTGAACGCTGTCCGACCCGACGTGCTGCGGCTCACGCCGCCGCTGACGGTGTCAGCGGACGAGATCCGACGTGCGCTCACGATCCTCTCGGTTGAGCTCGAAGCAACGAGAGCGCAAGGAGCATCGCGATGACTCGTCACCTTCTGGACCTCGCTGATGTCGGCCCGGCCGGCGTCGTTGACCTGGTGGAGGCCTCGCTGCAACCTGTATCGCCAGTCCTCCATGGGCTTGGCGTGGCGATGGTCTTCGAGAAGCCATCAGCCCGGACCCGTAACTCCACCGAGATGGCGGTCGTCGACCTTGGGGGCCACCCGGTCATGATCACCGATGCTGAGGTGGGGATCGATCGACGCGAGGCGGCCGAGGATGTCGCACGCACCCTTGGGTGCTTCCACCGAGTCATCGCTGCTCGGGTCAACGATCACACTGTGCTTGAGCGGATGGCCGTGGCACTCGACGACGCCAACATGGAGTGCTCGGTCGTGAACCTCCTCAGTGATCGTTCACATCCCTGCCAGGCGATCGCCGACGTGTTGACGCTCGTCGACGAGTACGGCGATGGGACTGACCTGCTGGCCCTTCGTGGCCGCACGCTCGCCTATGTGGGCGATGCCAACAACGTGACCGTGTCTCTCGCACAGGCGATGCTTGCGGTCGGCGTCGATGTGCGAGTGGCCTCACCCGTTGGCTATCGCTTCGATGAGGCCACGTTGGAGGAGCTCGGCTCCTTTGGTGCGGCCAGCGGAGCGACGCTGCTCCAGCTCGATTCGCCACAGGCGGCCGCAGAAGGGGCCGATGTCCTCTACACCGATGTGTGGGTCTCCATGGGCCAAGAGGCTGAAGCCGCTGAGCGTCGAGCAGCGTTCGAAGGTTTCCAGATCAACGGCGGCCTTCTCGAAGCGGCTGCTCACGACGCGATCCTCCTTCACTGCCTGCCAGCCCATCGTGGCGAGGAGGTCTCTGCCGAGGCGCTCGAATCGAATGCGAGCCGCGTCTGGCGGCAGGCCGCGCACCGCCGAACGGCCATGCGTGGCGTCCTCAGCCAGCTCGTCGAGGGGAATCAGTCGTGAGGACCTCGAAGCAGCAGCGCCAGCATCGGATCGGCGAGATCCTGCAGCACGACGTCGTCTCGAGTCAGTCGATGCTCGTCGAGCTCCTCGCCGCCGAGGGCATCACCGCCACCCAGGCGACGGTCTCGCGAGACCTCGAAGAGCTCGGTGCGATCACGGTCCGGATCCCAGGTGGGGAGCGCGCGTTGGCACTGCCAGAGCTGCCTGCACAGCAGGTCGCTCCGATCGATCACCTCAGGCGAGTCCTGGGGGAGTGGGCGGTGGCAATCGCGTGCGCCGGACCTCTCGTGGTCATCCGGACGCCGCCAGGATGCGCCCACGTTGTGGCCTCGGCGCTGGATCGCACCGTCATCGATGGCATCGTCGGTACGGTGGCGGGCGATGACACGATCATGGTCGCCGTGAGCGACGACGTGGGCGTGCAGGCGGTCAGCGCGTCGCTGGCGGACATGGCGGGAATCGAGGTCCGGCCTGGGTTGAAGAAGTCGAGTACATCCAAGAGAACAGCAAGGAGCTGAGATGTCGAAGCGAGTGGTGTTGGCGTACAGCGGCGGTCTTGACACGTCGGTGGCAGTCCGCTGGTTGATCGAGGAGATGGACGCTGAGGTCATCTGTGTTGCTGTCGACGTCGGCCAGTCCCCCGACTCGACCGGAGAGGACTGGGAGTCGATCAGACAGCGTGCCCTCGCCGCAGGGGCGATCGAGGCAACCGTCATCGATGCACGGACCGAGATGGCTGAGGACTACTGCGTGCCAGCGATTCGGGCGAATGCTCGCTACGAGGGCAAGTACCCCCTTGTCTCGGCGCTGTCGCGACCTGTGATCGTCAAGCACCTCGTTGCCGAGGCGCGCAAGCACGGGGCCCACGCCGTCGCCCACGGCTGCACTGGGAAGGGCAACGACCAGGTTCGCTTCGAGGTGGGCACTCGGGCACTTGCGCCGGATCTCGAGGTGATCGCCCCGGCCCGCGTGTGGGGCATGACTCGTGAGGAGTCCGTGGAGTACGCAGCCAAGTGGGATATCCCCATCGGGCAGACGAAGGCCAAGATCTACTCGATCGACGAGAACCTGTGGGGCCGAGCGATCGAGTGTGGTGCCATCGAAGACCCGTGGGCAACCGCACCCGATGAGCCCTACACCCTGACGCGGGTGACCGAATCGTCACCCGACGAGATGGTGTTGAGCTTCGAGTCGGGCGTTCCAGTTGCTGTCGATGGGCGCTCACTCGGCGTGGCCGACCTTATCGATGAGGTCGGTCGCAGGGCTGGCTCGCGAGGTTTCGGTCGGATCGACATGGTCGAGAACCGACGAGTCGGGATCAAGAGCCGTGAGGTCTACGAATGCCCGGGGGCGCTGGCGATCATCGCTGCTCATGCAGATCTTGAGGATCTCTGTCTGGAGCGGGATCTCCATCACGAGAAGGCGCGGCTCGAGCCGCGCTGGTCTGAGCTGGTCTACGACGGAATGTGGTTCTCGCCGCTCAAGCGATCGATCGACGCCTTCATCGACTCGTCGCAGCAGCACGTCACCGGTGAGGTGCGGTTGCGGATCGAGGCGCCCGGGGTCCTTCGCATCGAGGGGCGCCGCAGCCCCGTTGCGCTCTACGACCACGGCCTGGCGACCTACGATGCCGCCGACACCTTCCGCCACCAGGATGCGGAAGGCTTCGTTCGGCTGTGGGGCCTGGGCGTCGCCACCTGGGCAGCGAAGCAGGGCGGGGGGCAGTGACGCTCTGGCATGGTCGGCTTGAAGGCGGGATGGCTGAGGAGCTGGCAGCGATGTCGGTCTCCATCCACTACGACATCGCCCTGGCTCGAGACGACATCGCTGGGAGCCGGGCGCACGTTGGGGGCCTACGTCGAGCCGGCATCATCGATGCAGCAGAAGCGGAGTCCCTACTGGCCGCCCTCGACCAGGTCGAGTCAGAGATCGCCGAAGGCACTCTTGTCGCCGGCTCCACCGACGAGGACATCCACACGCTCGTCGAGAGAAGGGTGACGGAGCTGGCTGGCGACACCGGGGCAAAGCTGCACACCGGTCGCTCCCGCAACGATCAGGTCGCGACCGACCTCCGGCGGTGGACGATGCGCGCGCTGACCGAGGTCGCTGCCGCCACGATTCAGCTCGTCGAGGTGCTCGCGTCGCGAGCCGAGGGTGCCGGCGACGTCTACCTGCCCGGCTACACGCATCTCCAGCGAGCGCAGCCGGTGCTGCTCGCGCATCACCTTGCTGCCCACTGCTGGGCGCTCCTGAGAGACGTCGATCGTCTCGTGGCCTCACGACAGCGGACCGATGTCTCGCCACTCGGAGCCGGGGCGCTTGCCGGCTCCTCGCTCAAGCTCACTCCTGACGAGACGGCCGCTGAGCTCGGCTTCTCGGCTCGCTTCGAGAACTCTCTCGACGCAGTGGCTGATCGCGACTTCGTCGCGGAGGCGCTCTTCGACATCGCACTGCTCGGGATTCACTTGTCACGCCTTGGCGAGGAGATCGTGCTGTGGTCGTCGCAGGAGTT
>Ga0118677_10010320_pt2 | contig 12820 bp, 11 predicted proteins | sample AliMusrvi5mmetaG_FD_86154 | JGI IMG/M metagenome (GOLD analysis project Ga0118677, IMG submission 86154)
CTATACGAAGGCGTGATCACCGAAAGATCCCGGTAAATCCTGACAAGAGAGGGATCACAGTCGCAATGTGAGACTCCCCTTGCACAGGAAACCCACACCATGACTCTTTAAAATGGAGTCCAATCAGCACCAAAACGAAATCATCGATCAGTTCACGAGTCAGGCCGTCCCCTTTGCCGAGCTCGAGGCACATTCGAAAGACAAGACCCTAGAGGTATTCCGTGATCTCGGAACTCTTGTTGGTAATGAGCGTATCTTGGATTCTGGCTGCGGACCCGGATTGGTCACTTGCTATCTCGCCCCTTTTGCGGCTGAAGTGATTGGATTGGATCTGACCCCGGCGATGGTCGAACTGGGAACCAGAACCGCTCGCAGTAGGGGGATTCACAACGCTAGATTTTTATTGGGTGACATGCTTGAACTTCCATTTCCCGATGATCATTTTCACATAACAGTAAGCCGTTATGCCTTGCACCACCTTGAAAACCCGGAAATGGCATTTGAAGAAATGCATCGGGTTACAAAACCCGGCGGAAAAATTATCGTCCTGGATGCGACCCCCGAAGATTCAAAGAAGACTGCCTATAACAAATTTGAACGACTTAGGGATCCCTCTCACACGAAAGCATTAACTCCGCTAGAATTATCCCGTTTGGGAGGGAATCAAGGCCTCGGAACTCCAGAGATCATCACTTTGGGGCTTGAAATGAATGCGACTGAGCTTGTCGGTTCCAGCTTTCCAAGGACCGTGAGTCGAGGGCATCTCTTAGACTTGCTTACTGAGGATGTTGATAAGGATCTACTCTCGTTCCGATCGCGTTTCGAGGAAGGGAAACTAACCATTACATTTCCATTAACCGCCGCTTGCTGGTGTGTGCCTCTTTAACTCCGCTTGCGGCTTAGCATGATTTCGTTTCCTTCGGTGTCCACGCACATTGCCAAATGTGGCGGATCCCCGTTCTCGGGTTGAGGCTCCACGACTAGCTTCCCTCCAGCTGCCACGATTTCCGCAGCCCCAGCGACCACATCGGCCACCTGAAAACTCATTCCGGTCCAAGTGCGTTTACCTTCGCCGCCCCCATGGATACCGATAATTCCATTACATAGCTCGATGTCTGTCACTGCGGGATTCTGCCTAACCACCTTCCCACCGAAAACCGAGGTATAGAAGGTCACGGCGCGGGGGGTATCTTCAGCCCATATGATGTATTTCAGGCGTTCAACAATCATTTGCTTATTGATCCCAAGCTATTTCAAGGACTCCTTTAAATCAGACATGCTGCTGTAATCGGTGCGTATAAGTCCGCTACTTGGTGTGCTCATGTCTGTGATCAGCAGCATCACAAGGGTTATCAAGATGGGCAATCCAACAGTGAGGAAGAGCGCCCTCCGGCCATTCAACCCCGCGCTGAAGCCCGCGGCCCAGATGCCGAATACCGAGACAATGATGAGAATCATCCAGAGTGCACAGGGAACCCGATACCTGGAGGAGGCCACCTGCGTGGATGCTTGGTCAAAGGTTTCGTTAAGCGAGTTGATGTAAGTGGCCATAATCGGAGACGGCGTAGCGGTGACAGATATCTCTGCCTGTTTCCAGAGTTCACGCTCAATAACTGCAATCCGATTGCGAATATCTCCGCTCTCCTTGCGGGATGATTCGTCCTGAAGACGGAGATCGACATACTCACGAATCAGACTCCGAGAAAGATCCCGCGGTCCGCTTGGAAGGAACGAGGTTCGCAGATAAGTGGTGCCTATCGAGTTTGCTTCCTCAATGACTAGCCCTCGACGGATGTCATAGTGATTCAACGCCATGGAAAAGGTGAATCCCAATAGGAGTGCTAGAAGCCCCAGAACCGCAGCTTGGTAACCAGAGATATCGGTTTGAAGAGCTTTCCCATCCTTTGGAGGCACCCGAATTCCCATTCGAAATCCGAGTTCCGCCATGGCCAGAAGAAAAGGACCAAAAAAAAGAGGACCAAATGGCTGGTTGAACATTAGGATCTTAAGTTGGTGATAGCCGAAGACAGGCCCGAAGTTTGTTAGTTCATCGTACGGGAGCGAAGCCTATGTTGCCATTCTGGATATCGAACATCACATTATAGCTATCAAAAAAATGGATTCCTGAATTAACACCTCCCCCTGGCGCTGAGGCTTTTCCAACTGCGATCCTATGCCCGGGTCCTGCCACCAGCGTCCAGGAGAGCGATCCGCAGCGCATGTGGAGCGCAACTCCGCGGCGAAGCAAGTGCCCGAACACCAGCTCAGGTGGAACGGAAAAGCCCTCCGCCGTATTGATCGACGTTCGGGGGGCACCTGTGTCGAGCACGACGCCTGCCCTGCCAATAGGATAGGTTCGCCCCCTGTATTCGAGTACAAAATCAGCGGTGATGACTTTTTGGGCAAACTTTCCATTGATCCTGTTTATGGGGATTAGGATCGGAAAGCGCTTCTTGATAGCCAGTGTTAGCCCGATGGTCAGTCTCGAGTTAGCAAGGCCGCCCTCAAGTGCATACCCCGCGGTCACATCTCCAACCGAGCCTGTCGTGACATCAGTGGCAAGCCGATATAATCCAACTGCCGGGTTGGCAAGATCAGCCCCCATGGTTCCATAAAATCGCCCCCCTTCCTCAGGCGGCACACCCGAACGAACCGCACTCTGGAGCGACTCCGCCCACTTCGGATCGTCCACCCACAAACCTCCTCTTTTAAGCATTCTTGACAATGCTTGATCCACCGGAAATGAGGGGGAGGAAGAAACTGCCCTGTCACCTGACCCAACGGTGATCCTTGTCTGGACAGTCGAAAATCGAAATCCGGTGGCGACATAATGCATGACGCGAGAATTGTCAGTTGGAGTAAACTGCGTCCCCCACCAAGGAGCTCCCTCCACATACGCTGCAACAAGAGGCGAGCTTCCTGTATCAAAGAGATAACTTCCAGTCATAGGTGAGTCTCCAAGACGGATCGGAATTGAAAGTCGCTCGGATTCTCCCGCCATCACCAACCGGAGGGGGATGGTCACAGGTTGTGCAAGAGTTGATTGGGCATCGGCACCAGTGCACAAACAGAAGAATAAAATCAGGACCAACTTTATAGTGGATTGGAGTGATTCCATGGCTTTTCGGTATTTCTGAAGAGTTAAAGCCGGCTATGGAATTCAAAAGTCGAGGAAACACCACAATAATCCGGGTAGAGGGATATGAGATAAACTGCTACGCTTACATCTTTCCATGAAGAGGCGCCTGCTTTGGTTGATACCTGTCCTGTTGGCGGTAATTGTGATCCCTCTTCCCCTTTTGCTTCACGGGGGAGCGATGCTGACTCACTGGATTTTCATCGCCGTCCTGGTCTGGGCCTTGGGGGCCTACCTTTTAGTTCCACGGATCTGGAAAATCTATTTCCGCCATCGGTATGCTGATGCCCCAGAGATTTGCCACACAGGGGATGGACATCCTGGTGATCCGATCAATCTTGCAGTCAAGGGGGGCGAGGAAATGCTGATCCGAGCACTGACATCGGCAGGTTGGTTTCCTGCAACTCCGATCACACTACTCAGTAGTATTCGCATCGTTAAGGATACGGTATTTAGGAAGCCCGATGCCAACGCCCCTGTAAGCAATCTCTATCTATTTGGACGAAAACAGGACTTGGCCTTCGAATTGCCCGTCGGCAACAACCCGCGTCAGCGGCATCATGTCCGTTTCTGGCGACGCGATGACCCCATTGAGAGCGAACCGGTCTGGTATGGCGCCGCAACCTTTGACGAAAGCGTGGGCTTGAGCAGGACGACGGGACAAGTAACTCATCATATCGGTCCGGATGTCGACGCCGAGCGGGACCTCATCATGAAGGGGCTAGAAGAATCTGGCTGGGTAACTGATTCCTATTTTGTAGAAGGATTTCATAAGCAATGTTCGGGGCGCAACGGAGGCGGTGATCCATGGCAAACTGATGGAAGACTTGGCTCGATCGTACTCCTCCAGAGGAAGCAACAGACTTAGAGTTACTTTCCCTGTATATGATCCTCCTTCGCGGCCGCGGAAAGCTCCGAAACAAACTTAGGATTGGCTTCGAACTGATCGAAAAGGAGGTCGCCCAAAACGAGACCCGCTTCCGTATCACTGGCATAGTGCACTCCCGCCACCACACGACTGTCGGCAACCTGCCGGGCACGTTTGAGCAAATCCTCAGCTCTGAGAGGGAAGAGTTTGCCAAGAATTCTGGCCTGAAGTTCCGATCCCGAGGCATGTCCGCTTGGGTAGCTGAAATCCGGCACCATAAAGAGCGGCGTCACAAGCACGGGGTGCTGGACATAGGGTCTTAGTCGTCCATTTTCGTTTTTAAGCACACTATTGATAATCCTCCCGTCGTGATCAGCCTCCTTAAGAACCGCATATGTCCTCGGGTATTTTGATTCAAAGTTAGGATCAATCACCTCATCCACCAGTTTAATGGAATATTTTTTGTCAAGATAGGCCTCTGCATTTTGCGCTTCGGTGCGTGAATCCTGAATCGAAAGGGTGATCATAAGATCCTCCCCGTCAACAGGTGATCCGAGCGCGGGCGCTTTCGCAAAATTGCCCCAGACCGCTTCCTTTCCGGTCAGAAAATAAGGTGCCTCGGAATTGGCCTCAATAGACGAGGCGTTCGTCAACATGTCTCCAAAGGCATGACTCACCAATCCTGAGCAGCAAGTCAGAAAAGTCCCAAATACAAGTGACGGCAGTATTTTTTTCACACAAGAATTTCTATTCCGGTCCGTAATTGAAATCCATTCCTTAAAAGCGCCCGTTTCGGATCGCCATAGAAAAGCAGCCGACTAATTGCTTTTATCTACCTGATCGGGATGTCAACTTTCCTGCTTTCCATGCTCCAATTCATCTCCAGTTCCAGCTCCCAAATAGTCGCCCTATGGGCTTTTGGTTTCATTTTTGGAGGAGCCATTCTGGGGTTTGTCTTGCAGCCTTTTGTTCCAGAGCATCACTTTTCAAAGGAATCCACGGATGCCGCGAAACTTGGCGCGGGGCTTGTTGCAACACTGGCTGCCTTGATTCTCGGTCTGCTGATCTCTTCCACCAAAGGAACCTTTGACCAAGTCAATTCCTTGATAAATCAGGTTGCCACAAACTATATCCATTTGGATAGGATCCTCTCGGATTACGGACCGGAAACGAATCACATCAGGGAGGAAGTACGTAACGCCCTTGATACAAAAATCCGGGAAATCTGGCCCGAGGAAATGGGTAATTCAGCTCCCGTTTCCATCGACACCAAAAGTCGATTGGAGAACATCAGCGAGGATACCGCCAGGCTAAAACCCTCTAATTCAATTCAAATTAGGCTGCAGGACTCGTCACTCCAACTCGAGTACGAGCTGCTTCACGAACGCTGGATGATCGATGTCGTTGGAGAAGGGGGAGTTCCGCCTCTTCTGCTCGTCATCCCGGTTGTATGGATAACCTTCCTGACTTTCCTGTACGCCTTTTTTTCCCCGCGTAACATGACCGTGATTATTGTGCTGTTCTGCTGCTCGATCAGCATTGCCGGGGCTATCTTCCTGATTGATGAAATGGCTGGCCCAATGAGCGGAACGATCAAGGTTTCCAGTGCCCCCCTCCGACTTGCTCTAAGCCATCTGGGTAAATAGAACTATCCTAGGATAGCCATATCCTTAAGGAATTCACGTTGAGACAGGGATTCACTCCTCATTAGTAAAGCCGGTTGCGAGCAGAGTCGTATTACTTTTAGAATTAGGCATGATCTCATACCGAATTCTCGCATTTCTTGCCCTGCTTTCGCTGTCACTCCCCTTGGCATCTGCTGCCATCGTAACCAAGATAGTCGATTACACCGATGCAAAGGGAACCCTCCTTCAGGGCATCCTTGCCTATGACGATTCCATCACAGGAAAACGTCCGGGCATTTTGGTCATTCATGATTGGCGGGGCGTCACAGAGAATACGGAGGGTCATTGCAAACAGCTCGCCGAACTCGGTTATGTCGCATTTGCAGCCGACATCTATGGCAAGGGCGTCCGTCCCAAGAATATTCCCGGATATATCCAGCAGGCGACCATCTACAAAACCGACCGACCTCTCTTCCGGGAGCGAGCGCGTGCTGCCTATGATACCCTTTTGAAACAACCGGGTGTTGACCCCAAGCGTGTCGCCGCAATCGGTTACTGCTTTGGAGGCACCGGCGTGATCGAGATGGCTCGGGACGGGGTTCCTCTGCTAGGAGTAGTTAGCTTCCACGGAGGACTCGACAACTCCCCTCTCTCCCCTGGATCAAATTTCACCGCGAAAGTCCTGGCCCTCTGCGGTGCGGAAGATCCTTTTGAGAAGCCCGCGGACATGGCTGCATTCGAGCAACAATTAAAAGATCTCCATGTGGACTATCAGATCATCCAATACAGCTCTGCGGAGCATTCCTTCACCGACGAGGGCGTCGATGCCCTGAACCTTCCCGGTGCGAAATACAATGCAGCTGCCTCCCGCCGCTCCTGGCAGGCGATGAAAGATTTTTTCGCTGAACTCTTCCAGGCCGCCCCATCCAATTAACCTTTTCGCGAGGGTGTTCTCGCAAGAGGGATGTGTCACACTCTCTTCAAGTACTCATGAAGCATCCCCATCATCGCAAAATCTTTCTGTATAGAAGAGCCAGGATTTTTTCCACACCGGCTATGGATTTTGATATCTCTTTAGGTATCCGCTAACTCACCAATGGAATTCTTTGAAACAGTCGAAAAACGTCGTTCCGTTCGGAAATTTCTTCCCGAACCTGTCCCTCGGCAGGTCATCGATAAGGCTCTCTCTGCCGCGCTACTCGCGCCTAACTCATCGAATCTCCAACCTTGGGAGATCTATTGGATAAAAAATGCAGATAAGAAAGCTGCACTCATCACCGCAGCCTTTGATCAGAGTGGTGCAGCCACTTCGGCCGAGCTTTTTGTCTTTGTGGCGCGCACCGACACATGGAAACGCAATCGCGCGCTGATTTTGGAAGAGCTTGCCAAGCGTGGCGATGTCCCTAAACACCAGCTCGACTACTACAATAAACTTGTCCCGCTATTTTACTCTCACGGATTTTTCAATGTCATCGGCGTTCTGAAGAGGGTTCTCTTTACGATCGTTGGACTTTTCCGACCGGTGCCACGCGGGCCATTTTCAACTGCGGAAGTTAAAGCCGTCCTCTCCAAGACCGTTGCTCTTGCCTGCCAGAGCTTCATGCTGGCAATCACGTCCCAGGGATACTCAAGCCTTCCGATGGAGGGCTTTGATGAAAGCAGGGTGAAGAAAATTCTGGGCCTTGGAAGGGAAAGCTCCGTGGTGATGATGATCGCAGTCGGCAAAGAGACGTCCGAAGGGATCTATGGCCCAAGACTTCGCCTTGACCCGTCCCTTTTTCTCTTTGACGCATAGCCGCTTGGCCTCGGCCTACCCCGCCGGAGAATCACCGCTCTTATGATTAAGAGCACCAGAGTGCCATCTTTTGAAGACAGAGAGCGGGAAGCCCCGATCCAGAGAAAACTTTTAACCCGCTTTTCTCAACCATCCGGTCGCTCATTTTCCGAGCTCTCCTTTTTCTCGAGGCCTCTCAATCAGGACCCTCTCGATGCGGGGATCTGGCACCAGCCAAATCAGGGCTACAAGGACATACAGCCCGCTCGAGATCAGAGGACTTACAAACGCGAGCAGGACGGCTATGAAATAGATGATCGGAGAGATTTTTCCCTTCCAGTCGTTTCCCACAGCTTTGGCGAGGATTGAGCCCGGTCCTTGCTCTGCAATGATGGAACTCTGGAGGAGGTAATAGGCAAGGGCCGCCATTAGCAGGACGGTCCCGTAAACGGCAGTGGGTACCTTGGCAAGGTGGTTCTCGCCCGCCCACGCGGTCGTGAAGGGTAAAAGCGAAAGCCAGAAGAGCAAGTGAAGATTAGCCCACATGATCCTCCCAGTCACATGCTTTGTGGAGTGGAACATATGATGGTGATTGTTCCAGTAAATGCCGACATAGAGAAAACTCAGTATATAGCTGCAGAGAACCGGAAGGACTGGCTTCAATCCCTCAATACTAGTCAATTGCGGAACCTTCAGCTCAAGAACCATGATAGTGATGATGATTGCCAAGACTCCATCGCTGAAGGCCTCGAGCCGACTGGTTTGCATGGGGTAACGCTACATGATGAAACATCCTCCTTGAAGGGGAACTTCAACCGCCTTACCCCCACCGGTCTGGCAATCTCATTTTACCGACGATTCAGGATTACCTATTCCTGATGATACTCCTTGAGTTCATTGTCTTTTGGGAACTATGGTGCAATAAATGGCTGATTCGAGGATATTAAGCGGTTTTTTCCGGTTTCGGGGCCCTTCGGCCGAGTGTTCATTTCAGGACGCTGCTTGGAATCTATCGCCAAAGCTAATTTTGAGAAGAGTGACAAGGTGACGACATGAGCAAAGGTTTAAAAACCAGTCAGAGGCGTTCCGGGGCAATTTTATTTGCAAAGGTGTTGGCGCTAATAGCCACCGTCGAATACGCCGAAATGGTTCTATTCCAGTTGATACCCGCTCTTCCCGCCTGGCTGGAGAATCTGTTGGATGCAACGCTGTTAAGTCTGATCACGACACCCTTTTTATGGAGATGGATTGTCGTTAGTGACAGGGAGCGGCACAAGGCGGAACAAGAAACACTTAGCCGGAATGAACAACTCGAGCTTGCCACACATAATCTGGAACAGTTTCGAAAGGCCATTGATGCATTTTCCATTGTTGCCACCACGGATTCCACCGGGGTGATTACCGAAGTGAACGAGAAATTTTGCAAGATCAGCGGCTATGAAGCGCGCGAATTATTGGGACAAACACATCGCGTGGTGAACTCTGGAACACACCCGCCCGAATTTTTCCACCACATGTGGTCCACAATTTCCTCAGGAAAGGTGTGGAGGGGAGAAATATGCAACCGTACCAAGGGGGGCGCCCTTTACTATGTGGACAGCCTGATTATGCCTTTCCGCAATCTCAATGGACACATTGAGCGCTATATTGCCATAAGGCATGATATTACAGACCGAAAGAAGGCTGCTGTAGAACTTGAGAGGCTGGCCAGGGAGGCAAACATGGCTGCCGAGGCAAAAGCCATATTTCTGGCAAATATGAGCCATGAAATTCGTACCCCCATGAATGCGATCATCGGCGTGACCGGCTTACTACTCGACATGCCCATAAACCAAAAGGAAAGGGAGTTCGTCGATATTGTCCGGCAAAGTGGAGAACAACTGCTTGCACTGATCAACGATATTCTCGATTTCTCGAAAATTGATTCGGGAAAAATGGAGTTTGAGGCTTCGCTCGTCGACTGGCGAGAGTGCGTGGAATCGTCACTGGACTTGGTGGGAACTCTTGCGGCAGACAAGAAACTCGATCTCATTTACTGGATCGACTCCGATGTGCCAACGGCTTTTCTGGGTGACATCACCCGCCTTCGGCAGGTCATGGTAAATCTTCTTTCCAATGCGGTAAAGTTCACTGAGGAGGGTGAGATTTTTGTATCCTGTAGCTTGAAGCAACCCCCTGAGAAGGGTGGGGATCCAAGGCCACTGCTACATGTGGCCGTTCGGGACAGTGGCGTTGGAATTTCCCAGGAAGCAATGGGTCGTCTGTTCAAATCCTTCTCCCAGCTTGATGCGTCCACAACCCGAAAATACGGGGGAACCGGTCTGGGACTGGCAATCTGCCAGCGCTTGGTCGAATTAATGGGTGGACGTATCTGGGTCCAAAGTGAAAAAGGCAAGGGATCCTGTTTTGAATTCGAGCTTCCTATTACGATCGTGGAGACCCCGGGTCGCATCCTAATCCACACAAGACATGGGGCTATGGAGAAAAAGCGGATTCTTGTAGTCGATGACAATGATACCAACAGGCGGATCCTAAAAATGCAGCTTGAACAATGGGGAGCTCAAGTCCGATGCGCTACCTCTGCGGAGGAGGCTTGGTGTTGGATCAATAATGGAGATGCATTCGATCTTGTCGTTACGGATTTCAAAATGCCTGGAATGAACGGCGTTGAACTGGCTCAGAAAATTTTCCAGAGTCCTCAAGCAAAGCACCTCCCGGTTATCCTGCTTACATCATTGGGCACGGCTCCAGATTCGGCCGATTCTGTGATTGTTGCCTCCCTAGTAAAGCCGGTAAAACCGCAAGCTCTGCTTGATGCGCTACAGCAGGTTTGGCAGGGGCATGTGAAAAAACCCAACATCCCTACCAAGGAGGAAGATGAGAGCCGAGTTGGGGAAAACTTTCCTCTGAAAATCCTGCTTGCCGAAGACAATGTGGTGAACCAACGCGTGGCCAACCTAATGCTCAATCGTATGGGGTACCGGGCTGATACGGTTGCCAACGGACTTGAGGTTTTAGAGGCTCTCAGCCAGCGGGATTACGATGTCATTCTCCTTGATGTGCAGATGCCGGAAATGGACGGATTTTCCGTGGCAAGGGAATTGAATAGTATCTATGAAAGGAAAAACCTGCCCTTCATGATCGCCATGACTGCCAGAGCTCTCCAAGGAGACAGGGAAAAATGCCTCCAAGCAGGAATGGCAGATTATATCTCCAAACCCGTCAGGCGCCAGGAGTTGCTGGAACACCTTAAGGGTGCATTTCAAATTATCAGAGACCGAAAGGCATCCTGACCTGCCTCCAATCGCACGAGTCTTATGGATTCCAACACCAAAAACATCGTAGGACTATCTCAGCGGTTGCTGAGATCGTAGCGATCAAGGTTCATGACCTTGGTCCAAGCCGCCGCAAAGTCCTTCAAAAAGAGTGGCATGGAATCGCTGCAAGCATAGACCTCCGCAAGAGCCCGCAATTGTGAATTTGATCCAAAAACCAAATCGGCGATGGTTGCCGTCCACTTGAGTTTACCGGTGGCCCGATCCCTTCCTTCCAATACTCCAGATCCGGTTGGCGACTTCTGCCATTTTGTCCCCATATCGAGAAGATTGATGAAGAAGTCGTTGGTCAATGTTTCGGGGCGTTTGGTAAGTACACCGTTTTGCGAATGCTCAAAGTTGGCATTCAAAGCCCGCATGCCGCCAACCAGAACTGTCATTTCAGGAGCCGTCAAGGTCAGGAGATTCGCCCGATCCACCATCAACTCAGCCGCCGATCCCTCAAGTCCTTCCCTGGTATAATTTCTGAAACCGTCCGCAAGCGGTTCTAGAACCGCGAACGAATCTAAATCGGTCTGATCCTGCGAGGCGTCCGTCCGTCCCGGCGTGAAAGAAATCCGCAAATCGTGACCTGCCCTTCTACCCGCTTCCTCTACGGCCGCACATCCTCCGAGAACGATAAGATCTGCAAGCGATACTTTCTTGCCATCGGGATCGACACCATCGAACTCCTTCTTAATTCCCTCCAGAATCCCCAGAACCTTTTCCAGTTGGTCAGGTTGGTTGACTTCCCAATCCCTTTGCGGTTTTAGACGAATGCGCGCCCCGTTGGCGCCACCTCGTTTGTCACTGCCACGGAATGTGGAGGCCGACGCCCAGGCGGTGGCCACAAGCTCAGATATTTTGAGGCCGGAGGCAAGTATCCTACGCTTAAGATCCACGATGTCTTCCTCTCCGACGAGAGGGTGATCGACTGCGGGAATAGGATCCTGCCATATCATCTCCTCTGCGGGGACATCGGGCCCGAGATAGCGAGCGCGCGGACCCATATCGCGGTGTGTAAGCTTGAACCAGGCACGAGCAAAGGCATCGGCGAAAAGATCCGGGTTCTCATGAAAACGACGCGATATCTTCTGATACTCCGGGTCAAATCTGAGCGAGAGATCCGTTGTTAGCATGGTAGGGAGATGACGTTTCTGGGGGTCGTTTGCGTCCGGGATTGTCGCTTCGACATTTTTGGCAACCCACTGGTGGGCTCCTGAGGGGCTCTTGGTTAATTCCCACTCATGCTCGAAAAGATTTTTGAAATAGTAATTGCTCCATTGGGTCGGAGTCTGCGTCCAAGTGACCTCAAGTCCGCTAGAGATAGTGTCATCTCCGCTACCGCTACGGTAAGAGCTGATCCAGCCCAACCCCTGTTCCTCCACCGAAGCTGCCTCGGGTGCCACGCCAACGTACTTGGCATCCCCAGCTCCGTGACACTTGCCAAAAGTGTGACCTCCGGCAATCAGGGCCACAGTCTCCTCATCATTCATCGCCATACGGGCGAAGGTTTCCCGGATGTCTTTTGCTGCCTCAAGCGGGTCAGGGTTGCCGTTGGGGCCCTCAGGATTCACGTAGATGAGGCCCATTTGCACGGCAGCGAGCGGGTCCTCCAGTTGACGGTCGCCGCTGTAGCGTTGGTCGCCTAGCCACTCCTTTTCTTTACCCCAGTAGATCTCCTCCGGTTCCCAGATGTCTTGGCGTCCGCCGGCAAACCCAAAGGTCTTGAAGCCCATGGATTCAAGGGCAACATTACCGGTGAGAATCATCAGGTCGGCCCACGAAAGTTTGCGACCGTATTTCTGCTTGATCGGCCAGAGCAGGCGCCGGGCCTTGTCTAGATTTACATTGTCGGGCCAGCTGTTGAGTGGGGCGAAGCGCTGGCTTCCGTTTCCGGCACCTCCACGACCGTCACCAATACGGTATGTTCCAGCGCTATGCCATGCCATGCGTATAAAGAGGGGTCCATAGTGACCAAAATCCGCAGGCCACCAACTCTGTGAGTCCGTCATCAGGGCTCGGAGATCCTTCTTTACGACGTCAAGATCCAGGGTCTTGAACTCTTCAGCATAATTGAAACCGGACCAAACAGTGTTTAAT
>Ga0118677_10012008_pt1 | contig 12819 bp, 9 predicted proteins | sample AliMusrvi5mmetaG_FD_86154 | JGI IMG/M metagenome (GOLD analysis project Ga0118677, IMG submission 86154)
CTGCGCATAATATGAATCCGTTAAGGTGTTTTAAATTAATAATTATCTGACTCCCTGGCTCTCTTTGATCGCGATTATCCGGTCATGAAGACGTTTTACAATTTTTGGGTAATTATCAGCAACATTTATTTTCTCAGAAGGATCGTTTTTCAGGTTGTATAATTCATCTTTCCCGTTATCGGGACGACTCTCCCTCGGGATCAGTTTCCATTCGCCGGAACGGATCGCCACCCGTCCGTGGTTATCCTGGATCATCACCTCATTGTGCTTTGTATGTTTCGCTTTTCCAAGCAACACAGCCAAGGCGTCCCTGCTATCAGGTGCCTGACCGTTGGGAAGGTTGAAATTCAATAAACCGGCAAATGAGGCAAAAAGATCAATAAACCCTACAGGTGCGTCCGAAACAGACGATTTTAGCTTTTCGGGCCACCTGACAATAAAAGGAGTCCGGGTTCCCCCTTCATATAGCGTCCCTTTGTCGCCCCGCAGGATACCGGAAGGGGTATGACCATTTAAATATTTCCGGGCTTCGTCAGCATAACCCTCTTCTATTCGCGGGCCGTTGTCGCTAAGAAAAATGACCATTGTGTTTTTTTCTATATTCAATTCTTTGAGGGTTTTCAGTATCTCACCTACCGACCAGTCCAGCTCCTGAACCACGTCGCCATAAATGCCACATTCGCTGCTCCCTTTAAACTTCACGCCAGGAGCCCGTGGCTCATGAATATTGTGACAGGCGAAATAGAGGAAGAACGGCTTGTCGGAATTTTTCCGTATAAAATTCACCGCTTTTCCGGCAAATAACTCAGCCATGTCCTCATCTTTCCACAAAGCACTGGTCCCTCCGGTCATATAACCGATCCGTCCGATCCCGTTCACGATGGTCTGATTATGTCCTGAACGGCTTTGAAGTTTTAACAATTCCGGATGATCACGGCCAGTAGGCCAGGTACCTACCGGTTTGCCATAACTTACCTTAATCGGATCATTTTGATCCAAATTCACCACATTGCCATTCTCGATATAAACACACGGAACCCGGTCGTTGGTAGCCGAGTAAATAAACGAATAATCGAAACCGACATCATTGGGAGATGGCTTTATCAACCTGTTAAAATCGAGATTACCTTCCCCTAAACCAAGGTGCCATTTCCCCGAAATTCCTGTGGTATACCCGCATTGTTTCAACATCCCCGGGAGGGTAAGCATCCCTTTTGAGATTGTCATAGGCGCATCACCCGGAAGGATGGAGACTTTTTTCCTCCAGCCATACTGGCCTGTGAGCAGCGCATACCTGGAAGGTGAACAGACAGATGCAGAAGCATATCCGTTAGTAAAGCGAACCCCTTCGGCGGCAAGACGGTCGATATTCGGAGTTTTCAGCTTCGTCCCCCCGTAACAAACCGGATCGCCATAACCTACATCATCGGAAAGAATGATGATAATATTCGGCTTGTCTTGCACCAATGTTTTTGCCTGAACAGTTGTAAACTGGGAAGTAAGGAGCAGACAGGCTGAAAAACCTTTGTAAATTGAGGTATTCATATTAAAACCAGGTAATTTGTATAAGTATTACTTTCCAAATATACAAAAAATAGTGAAGTTCTGATGGTTATATAGCTATTCCCTGAACTATTAACCCTTGATCCACAAAATCAATAATAGATTTTGAAAGATAGAATTTCAAAATCCAGGTCAATTATCCATGGAAAGGGTTTCCTGGGTTACGGATTTTTGTCGTATATTTGTATTAAAATCTGAAAGTAAAATGCGTTATCTTGACCCGAAAAATGATTTGACTTTTAAGAAAGTTTTTGGTGAACATCCGCATATATTAAAGAGCTTTCTTAATGCCGTAATGCCACTTGCAGAGGGGAAGAAAATTGTCTCACTCGAATATTTACCGGCAGAACTGGTTCCTGAAATACCCATGTTTGCAAATTCAATCGTTGACGTCAGGTGTATCGATGAAAAAGGGCAACAGTTCATCGTCGAAATGCAGATGATCTGGACCGATAGTTTCAAAAGCAGGGTGTTATTTAATGCTTCAAAAGCCTATATCAAGCAGGTGGGCCGCGGGTTTCAATATAAGGGATTACAACCTGTTTACTCCCTGAATATTATCAACGAGAATTTTGACGACAAGCCGGATATCTACATGCATCATTATCAGATTATCCATACCCAGGATAGCGATGACGTGATGGAGGGACTGGAATTTGTTTTTATCGAACTCCCTAAATTTAAAGCAAAAAAATTTACAGACAAGAAATTACAGGTGTTATGGTTGCGGTTTTTGTCTGAAATAAGCGATTTACAGGAGGGCATATCCCCTGATTTTCTGGATGTCCCCGAGCTTAAGGAAGCCTCTGAACTGATTCTTGAAAGTGGTTTGACTAAAGGGGAGCTTGAGACTTATGACAGGTACTGGGATTATATCAGTACAGAAAAAACGTTGAAGGCTGATGCATATGACAAAGGGATGGAACAAGGGATTGAGCAAGGGATTGAAAAAGGGATTGAGCAAGGCATTGAGCAAGGGATTCAGCAAGGGATTCAGCTGGAGAAAATAAATTCTGATCAAAAAATCAGGGAAGAAAAGTTATCCATCGCCATACATGCAAAAGAAATGGGTCTCTCTGTTTCTGATATTTCAAAACTAACAGGACTGTCAGAACAGGTAATTGAAAGTTTAGAATAATTCCATTTCGACAAGCCACATTTCGCACAACTCTTTCCAGAGCTTTGTACTTCCCGGGTTGTTTTCAAGACCAATGGAATGCTTTCCGAAAGGGAAAATGTGAATGGAGGCAGAAACATGATGTTCCTGCAGGGCATTATAGAATAAGAGGCTGTTTTTGGGATTAACCACAGGATCGTTATCAGCATGGACCATAAATGCAGGGGGTGATTGAGCCGTTACCTGAAGTTCGTTTGAGTATTTCTCAATAAATTCCTTAGGCGGGTTTTCACCCAACAGGTTATCACGACTACCTGAATGTGCAAATTCGCCCATTGTAATCACAGGAGATACCAATAGCATAAAATCGGGACGAAAAGTAATCTGATCCATTGAATCACCGATGGCAGATACATCTTCAATATGCACACCTAATGTAGATGCAACGTGACCTCCAGCCGAAAAACCCATCACTCCAATTTTATCCGCTTTGATTCCCCACCCTGAAGCTTTGCTTCGAATGATCCTCATTGCCCGCTGAGCATCCTGCAAGGGAACAACGCTCCGCTCAACCAAATCAGGGGAAAGTGGCAACCTTGAAATAAGTACAAATGCACTAATTCCCATTGTATTGAACCATTTGGCAACCTGTATTGCTCCCATGTATGCATAATGATGATATCCCCCACCTGGACAGATGACCACGGCTGTTCCTATGTTTTCCTGCTTGGATGGATAAAATGCATACATACCAGGATTGCCAACCCTGAAATAACGTTCATTAAATATGCTGTCGGTCATACCCATTCCTTTGGAATTTGGCATTTTTCCTTCAGGCCATAACCGGATGAATTCCTGAGCGGAACCCAATAGACGGCAAAATATTAAAATAAATAGCAGGATTAATGATCTGTTCATTTGGTGGTACATAAAAGTGAATGGTGTTCGGTTGTTTTATTTTGATCAGATTTTTTCGTGACAATATAAAAAAAATGTTTAGTCTTTCTTTATTACGGCAGGAATCCAGCTACTTTCTTCCTGAAATATTTTTTCAGGCACATAGGTCTCAGATTCCTGTTCGGTAAGCTGATGTGTCCATCCTATCCGTTTTTCGGATGCAGCACCAGGTCCGGTACTTTTATATTCGGCATAAAAAGAAGTTTTTTCCCTTTCAGGATGGTCCCAGTTGTGCCAGCCCTCGGAAAGGATATGTGCCCCCATTTCGCAATTCAGGAAAACAACCCTGGCATAATCGCGCCATGGCCGTCCAAGATAAACCCTGGTTGCATCAGGATTGGCGGTCAGCTTACAATTGCGAAACACATAACCAAACAGATTGCCTTGCGGAGTGCTAGCTGCAGTTATATACGAGTTGCGTTTGCTGTGGATTATGCATCGGTCGAAGATGATCGTTGCCGCACCAAAAATGAAGTCTGTGGTACCCTCGATGTAACAATCGGCAAAATAGTGACGGCTCTTTTGTCCTGCAGCATAAACAGTATCCTGGTTTCCAATTAACCGGCAATTGCGGAAAATACACCGGTCACCTTCCACATGCAGAGCTACTGCCTGGCCAACCTCACCTGCTGAATTTTCGATGGTGAGGTTTTCGACTACAATGTCATCACCTGTAATTTTCAGCGTATAACTCCGGAAGGTTCCCATGTTCTCTTTGCCGGCATAGTCGTCGAAGGTAAGAACAGTTTTTTCAACACTTTCGCCTACCAGTTTAACATTGGTGAGAAATGAATCGATCAGTACTTTTTCTTTGTAAATACCATTCCTGATGAAAATGATTTTATTAACAGTTTGGAATGCCTGGCAGGCACTCACAGCTTCCTGAATGGTTTTGTAATCTCCGCTTCCATCCTGTGCAACGGTGATACTTAGTTTTTCCTGAGAAAAAAGATGGAATGTTGGCAACGCAATAAACATTCCAATAAGCCAGATATATTTCTTCACTAGATGCGCTTCTTTATTTCAGTGTTTTACTCATGAAATTCACCATAAAATCTACGGATGCATCTACCCACGGATGAAACAACCAGAACGGATGAACCTTTATATCGAACTTATGAACTTCGGTATAAATTCCCCATTCATTCATCATCCCAATCATTTCGTCCTGACCGCCATGAAAACGGGAGAAACCGCTATTCAGGAAAAGTACAGGTACTGATTTCTCATTTGCCCAGAAGATTGAAGATGCTTCTTTCCATATTTCAGGCTTCTCATTAAATGAACCGCCTAACCATGCAATATCAGGCGAGTCGGGTTTCCGGTCAAGATTTAATGATGAGGGAGCCATAAAATCCAAAACACCATCAATATCTATAACTGCCTGAACAGAACTTGAAAATGTGTTGTTTCCCTGGGTGCCTTCAAATTTTCCGATACCATTTGTCATTCCTACCAGGGCGGCCAATTGTCCACCAGCAGAGGTGCCTGAAATGGCAATCCGTTCGGGATCAATGCTATATCTTTCAGCGTTGGCTCGCATCCAGCGAATGGCTGCTTTAATATTGTGAACTGCCGCCGGGTATTTGGCTTCAAGTGAAAGCTGGTGTTCTACCGCTACAGTGACGAAGCCCTTTGAAGCGATCATCTGAGCCATAGGTACCTCCATTGATTTGTCACCAGCACGCCATCCGCCCCCATGCACAAGAATCAGCGCAGGGTATTTCCCCGGTTTTACAGGATGAAAAAGGTCTACATGTAACTCCCGTTTTCCGAAAGGGGTGTCTGGCAAAGTGGCATAAACCAAATTGCGCTCGCCCGCCACTCCTTTGGGCAAACTATCTTTCACCGGAACAGCATATGGGTAGTCTTTCCTGATTTGGTTATGAACCCTTGCAATTGAATAAGTCGTGTCGCGCGGAATTTCCCTGACCTGATTTTGAGCCATTAAAGGCTGCACAAATAAAATCACGGAAAGTGACAAAATTGCTTTTTTAAATTTCATTTGTATATAATTTGTTTTTTAACGGCCAAATGGAATAGCCATGGTGATATATTCATCTTCGGTTTGTGATTTACAACCATGGCTATTTCATCTGTACTTGTTTTAAAAAATACAGGTTCCCCAATGACTGAGGAACCTGATTAAGTATATTTATTAAATTCTAGTAATTTGGATTCTGCGTAAGATTTGGATTATTTGTTAATTGAATAGCCGGTATCGGATAAATACCTCTCCATGCATCTGTTGTTGGGTTTTCAGCATTTTGTTTAAAAAACCATGTATCTGTAAAATAAGTGCCGAAACGTATCATATCCGATCTACGCGAACTTTCCCAAATGAATTCACGAGCACGCTCTTCCTCAATCTTCTTCAATGTCAGGTCAGTCCAAGCTGTACAACTACTTCTTTGGCGAACCTGATTAACAAGACTTAAGGCAGTAGGTGCATCCTGACCTAAGCGCAACAGGGCTTCTGCTTTCATCAACAATACATTTGAATAACGCTCCATTATATAGTCATTATTTGCGTTATAGCTTGTGAATGTTGCTCCAACGGGAGAATATTTTAACACGCGGAAACCTTCATTGTCGGCAGCAGCCATACGGGTTGCATCAATCAAAGTGATTAAATTTAGTTGCACACCTTTCGTGTCAGCAAGTGGAGTCACTCCATCCAAATAGAACTGGGGACCATATTCCAAAAGTTTCAGACGAGCATCAACAGTTTCATAACGTTTCAAAGCTGTAATATCGAAACAATAACCATTAGCAGGACCAAAACCTAAACCGTATTTCTTTTGATCAAGGGCTGGTTGTGCATACAAAATGTATTGGTTGCCACCCACACCCTTGGAAGGATCTACAGAAAAGGCAGAGATGACTTCCGAATTATTCTCATTAGTAGCCAGAAAACAAGCCCCAACACTCGGTTGTAAAGAGTATGCACCTGTATTAATCACATTATTACACATCGTCAAGCAGTCGCTATAGTGATCTACACCTGCATAAACCTTAGCATTCAAAAAGACTTCAGCCAAAGCAGTATAGACAACTTCCTTTGTAAAGCGTGGATAATATGATGATTTTGTGACTGTTGTTATTGAGGGGAGATCGGCTGCGGCTGCAGTAAATTCATCCACTACAAACTTATATACTTCCGCTCGTGTATTTGTTTTGGGCAAGTTGGTTGCATCAACTTTTGCATCTGTAAATAGAGGTACATTACCCCACCAATCCATGGCACGATAATAACCAAATGCCCTCAAGGCTCTAATCTCGGCAATCATAGCCTTAAAGCTATCAGCTTTAGGTGAGGATTGCAAACTTGCCAAAACGGCATTTGCAGCACCAATTTCCTGAAAGATAGTGGACCATGCCGTAACCATTCGACCATTATCTGCAGTGCATTTATGGGTCATGATCTGATCAACTCCACCATCGTACCAACCTCCGCTTGCTCTGCCCGGGCAGAACAATTCGTCTGTTCCGTATTCACCGATACGCCAGCCATCACCACCGGCAGCATAGAAATTTGCCATAAGACTATATACACCAACAACGGAAGAAAGCGCTTCGGTTTCATTCTGATAGTATGTAGTTGGCGACAACTTCCCATATGTAACTTCATCCAGATTAGTGCATGAATCAAAAAACAAAACTACACATGATAACGCTAAAAGTATTTTATATGTTTTCATATTCAATAATTAATTAGAATGACACATTAATTCCAAGAGAAAATGTTCTTGCTTTAGGATAGCTCAAATAATCAATTCCAAGAGGTGCAGTTCCGGTACTTGATATTTCAGAATTCACTTCCGGGTCAAGACCTTTATAGCCGGTAAGGCAGAACAGGTTTTGAGCAGATATATATGCACGTGCAGCAGATAAGAACGTATTCTTTGTTTTGAAATTATAACCAAATGTCAGATTATCCAAACGGAGAAACGATCCATCTTCAATAAACCGTGACGAGAATACCTTTGCCTGTGTACGACTTACACCACTTGTGACAGCTTCTTCAAAAACATTACGACCTGGCAAATTACTTAAGTAGGCCTGATTGTTTCGTGTGCCATTATAGATATCATTACCTGCAGTTCCGTGAAAGTTCATTGCTAAAGACCAATTTTTGTAGCGAAAAGTGGATTCAAAACCGAAACTTAAATCAGGTTGAGCGCAACCAATCACTTCACTTGCACCGTTATTGGCATATTGTTCCAACCCATTACTGTCGAAACCGGTAAAGCGTTTTCCATAGAAAGTTCCTAAAGGCTGTCCTGGCATAATCAATTGAGCATAAGAACCTGACAACCCTTGACCCTGGCAAGGAGCAGTCAGCATATTTTTGCCTACCCATTTGTCATTGGACAGACTTAACACTTTATTGCGGTTACGGCTAAGGTTAATAATAGCAGACCATCCGAAATCCCCTGATCGAATCAAATCGGCATTCAATGTCAATTCAATACCGGTATTGCGAACAGAACCTACGTTGGCAATTTGTTTTGAAATATAGGAGGGAGAAGGAACGTCAATAGAGAGCAACAGATCGGATGTCTTTTTATTATACCAATCCAGGCTGCCATGTATGCGATTTTTCAAAAAACCAAAATCGAACCCTATATCCGCTTGTGCTGTTTCTTCCCATTTCAAATCCGGATTAGCATACTGTGAAGGCATCACGATTGTAATTTTCTTACCTCCAACGATGTAACCGCTACTACTTGCACTAAGTGTATTAAGAGAATTGTAGTTTCCAATCTCCTGACTTCCGGTGACACCATAACTGGCACGCAACTTTAGATCAGTAACCAAATTACTTTTATAAAACTGCTCTTTTGAAATACGCCATGAAGCAGCTGCTGACGGAAAGAGACCCCACTTGTGATCACTACCAAACCGGCTTGAGCCATCACGACGAAGAGTAGCCGTGAGCAGGTATCTGTCATCATAATTATAATTTGCACGTCCATACATTGAAATCAGCTTGTTGCACTGGGCATAGCTTGTTGGAATTTCGATAGTTGTAGCGGCTTGTATGCTGTACCATTTGAATGCATCGGAAAGAAAACCGGAAGCACCTTCATGATTGCCTTCATCGTAGAAGTATTGGTAAGAATAACCTGCCATTGCATCAATCCCATGTTTACCGAATTTCTGATTATACTTTAAGATTGTTTCAAGTAACTTGTTGAAATCATCCAATTTCTGCATACTCACATAGCCGTTGTAGCCATTACCAAGCAAGTTGTTTTTTGAAATATAAGAGTTACGATCAACAGAGTTGACATTGTATCCTGCATTGACCTGGAAAGTAAGAGGTTTGACGAAATTGTAAGCAGCGCTGATATTTCCCAGGAACTTTGTACTCTTTCTATTATCAAAAAGTTCATCTGTATAGGATACAGGGTTTACACGATAAGGCGGTACATTATTGTAATTTCCACTTGCATCATAAATAGGATAAGTTGGATTGAATACATATGCTTCATAAAGAATACTACTACCCATTTCACTGCCTACAGTGTTTGAAACAGGAGCCTGGTCGGCCGTTTGCTGACCATAACTCATATTTGCATCTATTTTCAGTTTTCCGTCAAGTTCAATATGAGTAAGATTAATACGGCTATTAAAATTAGTAACATCAGAAGCTTTGATAATACCTTTCTGATCGCCGTAACCTACAGATACACGGTAGGTGCTTTTTTCACTACCACCTGTCAACGACAAGAAATGGCTTGTTGATAAAGCTGTCCGTTCAATACGGTCCTGCCAATTGGCATTGTCGCCTTTATCATCCAACGTTAAACCAAGTTTATTTACAATAGCGCGATATTCATCACCACTCAATACGTTAAGCTGCTTTGATGCTGTAGAGATTCCGGTATTGAAAGCATAATCAATTTGTGTCTTGCCTGCCTTTCCTCGTTTTGTTGTAATTAAGATAACACCATTGGCTCCGCGGGAACCATAGATAGCGGTTGAAGAAGCATCTTTTAAAATGTCGATTGATTCAATATCGTTTGGGTTAAGGCTTGACAATGGGTCAACCGGCTCCTCGTCGAAATAGTCAGTAGTGCTACTTAGTTTGGTGGAACTTACACCTGCAGAGGTTGAAATGGGGACACCATCAATAACATACAAGGGTTCGTTAGAAGCAGAGATTGACGTGCCACCACGAACACGGATAGTATTGGAACCTCCTGGTTTCCCTGAGTTTTGACTGATAGAAACACCAGATAGCGAACCTTTCATTAGTTGCTCAGCAGTTAACCCTGAGCCTACCTGGAAACGATCGCTGTTTATTGAGGAAACAGATCCGGTCAAATCACTTTTTTTCATGGTTCCATAACCAATAGCTACCACTTCCTCAATGCCAAATGTTTCTTCAGTAAGAATAACATTGACCGAGGTCTTTCCGGCAGTTGAAATTTCCTGTGTCTTCATACCGACAAATGAAAACGTGAGCGTCAGGGCATCAGCAGCTGTTGAAATTCTAAATTTTCCGTCACCATCAGTAACTGTTCCAGTCGTAGTCCCTTTTACCACCACACTAACACCGGGTAATGTCTGCCCTTTAGAATCAGTGACTTTACCGGAGATCTCTTTCTTTTGAGGCTGTGGAATCGCTTCATTACTATTAATTCCTTTAATAATAGTTGGGATAGTCCGGTCTGGTGTAATGATGATCTGCTTATTGTCGATTTCAAATTTGATGCCGAAATTCTGGAGAATTTGTTCAAGTACTTTATCGACAGTAGCCCCTTCAATTTTAACATCAACTTTTTTGTCAAGGTTGATGGTCTCATTCTTGTAAATAAAAACAAATTCACTCTGAGACTCAATTTGTTTAAAAACATCAATTAAAGTAGCTCCCTCTAAATCCAAGGTGATTTTTTTATTCTGAGAGTACGTTGAAGCAGCTGAAAGACTCATCAATCCTAAGAAGAAGGCGAAGATGGTTAATTTCATGACTAATAACATTTTTTTTATACGACAATTTAAGCCGCATAATTCATAACGGTTTTTTTTCATACATTTGTACTGATTAAAGTGTTTAAAGTAATTTGTAAATTTTAATCTCGAATTGATGACCGGTGAGTGTTGCTGCATTCATCGGTCTTCGTTTTTTAGCGTTTTTTTTAATTCATTGGCAATTCAATTATTTGGTTAATAATAAATATCAGTAGTTTCATTTCATCAGCAACTGATGACTTGCAACAGGCAACAGGAGGCTGGCGGCTGGCAATAATTGGGTCTAGTTGGTAATCGTATAAACACCTTGCTTATTTCGATCATATCTTGCTTCAAGTGTTTTTGCAAGATACTTTATCACTTCGTCGAGATTATCTGAAAGTACGAGCTTACCCGAGATTAATGTATTTGGCAGTTTCCCTTTTTCGATCCCGATTTTTTGGTTATAGTATTTTTCAAGTCGGCTAACAATATTAATCAGCGGCTTATCTTTAAACAGGAAAAGACCATCTTTCCAGGAGATATAGTCATATATATCGACTTTTCGGATATCGGAAGTTTTCGTTTCTGAAGAATAAAAGTAACCTTGTCCCGGACAAAGATTTTTGTCTGTTGTACCAAATAATCTGTTTTTTTGTGAAACAGTTACTTTACCTTCAACTAAAACAGTATAAGCGTTTTGCTCATCTTCATAGGCCGAAATATTGAATACAGTTCCCAATACTTTAATGTCCATTACATCGGTCTTTACAATAAAGGGCTGATTGGGATTTTTGAAAACCTCGAAATATCCTTCCCCCTTCAGATAGACCTCCCTGGTTTTCCCTGAGAACCCGGCAGGAAATACCAACCGGCTGCCCGAATTTAGCTGTACCCGTGTCCCGTCGCTAAGTGTTATACTATGCCTGTGTCCAAAAGGAACAACAATCTGGTTAATTGTAACAGCTTTCGAACTGGTTGGATTCTCGAGTTTTTCCTCCTGCCGATCATTCTTTACAACTACCTGTCCGCCATCAGCACTATATTCAATTAAAGAGTCTTTTTTCGTCAATATATGTTTTGAACCGTCAGAAAGAATGATCACCGCTTCGTCATTGGCCGATGTTTTTAAATCTGCAATTTCGGTCAGCGGATCATGGACTAAACGTTGATAAACGAACACAGAACTTAACAGAACAACAATGAGTACAGCTGCCACCTTCCAAAGATCGGATTGGACAAACCGGTGTATAGTATATCTATTACTTTGACCGGCATACTTTTTAATATTCCGCCAGATCGTTGTTACATCATCCGGGGCCATTTTCTTTTGATCCGAAAGATTGGCTTTTACAAATTCAACTGCGGAAGCAATCGCTTCCTGTTGCCCAGGAAATTCTTTCTCCAGCAAATCCATCTGATTTTCTTCACCAATAGACTCCTTAACGAGCTTAAGGAAGGTTTCATCGCGGAGAAGTAAAACAAAATCGGTCTCTTTTTCTTTTTTCATAACAGTAATAAATGATTGAGGGGAGATTTTATAGACAAGAATTTTAAAGTTTTTTTTAGAATTGCCAATAATTAATTCTCATTATAAAGAGAAAGTCATGAAATATTGAATGTTTATCGATTTATTTAGGCAATGATTTATTCAGATTGTTTGTACCTACAGTACTCCTATTTAATACTAAATCCTGGTTCCAGGGATTAAATCGCTGGCTACTCTACTTGGGGTTCCTCCGGAGCTATCATAAATCCAGGTGAACTGATGATTACCAAATTCTATAGGAACTAAATGAGAAAAGAAGTAGCTGTGTTTTACTGTTTATTACTTCTTTCACCTTTTTAAGCGCACGATAAATTAATGTCCTTGCCGAAGAGGTGTCAATCCCAAGCAGTTCGGCAATCCTTTCATATTCGAGACCCTGAGAATATTTTAAGTATATAGCTTCCTGTGCGAACATTTGGGATATTAAATTCACCTTTTACATTTGTCAGACCACCAATGACTGCAGATGAATCTTTTATACTTAAAAGAGTTACAGTTGCAAAAGCCATTGGTTGAGTGGTAGTACTATCGGTTACGACACCCTTTAGTGTTACTGTAGTTGTTCTTGTTTGTGCCTGAGTGGATATGATACATATAACACTCATCATTATCGCAAAGAGTAAATGTTTGATTTTCACGTTGTTGGTTTTTGTAAGGGTTTACGTTGCAATAT
>Ga0118677_10012009_pt1 | contig 12819 bp, 12 predicted proteins | sample AliMusrvi5mmetaG_FD_86154 | JGI IMG/M metagenome (GOLD analysis project Ga0118677, IMG submission 86154)
GAATAAAGGGACTGAAGGGCTGAAGTTTACTCCGATGCAAAAACCTGCGGTGAGCAAAACAGCTAAATCAAAGTAGTTTGACACAATCAGGTCTGGATTTTAGCGCATTACTACAGTCAAGTGGCACGTTACAGGGAAATCCGATTTTACATTAAATTACTTTCTAGGAAATGACCCGACATGCGCACAATACTATTAGTACTATTTGCCGTATTAATTGGCACCGCTCAGGTACACGCTGCTCTTGAGCCGGTAACTGCGACCGGCAGGAGCGTTAAATCGCTTCCTGATGCTGAAAAGATCGCACTCACGGACGCACTTCGCAACGCAGTCAAAGAGGTGTTGGGGGTTCAGGTTAAAAGCGAAACCCTGGTAAAGGACTACCAGCTTATTAACGACAAAATTCTGACACGGGCAGACGGGTATGTCCGGAAATGGGAAGTACTGAAAGAGGAAACCCAGGGCGAAGAACTTGCAATCACCATAAAAGGCTGGGTTGAGCAGGGCGTCCTCAATAAAGACCTGTTTATGAATGGCATTGAAGTCGAACAGGTCTACGATTGGGCCGGCAAACCCAGGATATTGGTTGTTATTTCGGACTACATCGACGGCAAGGTCAGTCTGACTGCGTTTATGCAGCCGCAATTGGAAGGATTGCTCAAGAACAAGGGAATGACCATTCTGAGCGGCGATCAGCTTAAGGCCATTAAAGCCCGGGATGTGGAGCTTGCGGCCAAGGATTCCAACAAGGCTATTGCGCTTGGCAAGCGCTTTGGTGCCGAGATCGTAATTGTCGGCAATACGGTTTCCAACTACAGTCGATCGCTGGATGTCTCCGGCTTCAAATACTATTTCTATACAACCCAGTTTGACGCTAAGGCGTATCGTACGTCAAACGCGGAAATCCTGCTGTCCAAAGTGTACACCGAGACGAAAAGCGAGAACGACACCAGCGCAATGGGCAAGTATGATGCTGCGGTGCGGTCTATCAGCAACACCCTGGACCAGCACGCACAGGACATCGTCTATAATGTGGTGAAACACTGGTACGACGGTATGAGCAGGGCCAGCACCTTTCAGTTAATTGTCAGCGGCGTGAAAAGCCCGGAAGTCACCTCGCTCTCGGCTTTTATTTCCGCACTTCCGGATGTTACAGCTGTTCATCGTCGCAGTTTCAACCGTGGTGTGGCGGAATTGGAAGTTGAGTATCTTGGCGCCCAGTCGGTTCTGATTGAGGCGCTGGAGAACAACAAAAAGCTTCCGCTTGAAATAGTCAGCGACGAACCATTTCGCATAAACCTGGAGAAACGTAAATGATCATCCGCTCTTTGACCTTTTTGCTTTCTGCCGCTGTTTTGTTTTTATCGGCACCATCAGTTCATGCCCGCCAGGTCAATATTACCGAGCTTGCCGGTAAGGGTACAAGTCTGGTCGCAGTTGTCAGCAAAAAGGGTGCGGAGGACTATACCGAGTATGCCGAAGGCTTGCTCAAAGAGCGTCTGCAAAAGCTTAATTTCAAGGTTCTGAACAAGGAACAGGCAGAAAAGGCAAAAAAAGACCGTCTTCTCATGGAGGCAATTAAAAACCAGAGCGCATCGGCTATGGTAAAAATAAGTTCTGAATACGGTGCGTCGCTTCTGGTACGCGGCACCTTGCAGTCAGTTGCCAGCCATGAAAAGATGGGTTCGTGGGAGGGGGGCTGCTCTCTCTCATTGCAGATTGTAGACACTAAATCCGGTGAAGAAGTTATCAATGTGGTCAGCGAACCGATGGGTACGTCTGAAAATCCGGCGCCGATGGAGGACTCATCTCTGGCCGCAAAACAGATGGCTATCAGCAAAGCGGTAGATAGCATCCTCACCAAAGTCGGTGCAGATTCGGAAACCCTTTCCCAGCTGTCCAGTATTACGGCCAATTATCATTCGACCTTTCCTTCAGACGGTAAACTGATAAAAGCACTTGCATTTTCACCTGACAATTCCCAGTTGCTGGCAGCTCTTGAAGACCAGCTGGATATTTATTCTCTTGAGAAGAAGGAAAAAGTCAAATCAATCAGCAGCCCGAAGGGTAATATACTGGCGCTCGCGTTTTCCCGCGACGGGTCAACACTTGTTGCCGGCACCAAAAAGGGATTTGTCATCGTTTGGAGCTGGCCGGACATGAAAGTGCGCCAGGTTATGGACGCGCACAGCAGCGGAACGCAGAGCGTTGATGTCTCCCCGGACGGCAAGATTGCCGTTTCCGGAGGCGGTGATGGAAAAATCAAGATATGGGATTTGGCGAGTGGTCGGCAAACAGCCAAAATTGATGCCCATGATGAGCGTATAGTGCGGGTGTCTTTCGATGCCGGGACCCGCAATATCGTTTCTGTCGGTGAGGATTTGTTTATCCGGTTTTGGGATATAAACACCAAGAAGGAAACCCGAACATTTAAGGAGCCGATGGATCGCCTTGAAGCGGGAACTCTCAGCAAAGACAAGACTATTATTGCGTACGCTGCGAAAACTGTCGAGATTGATCTTCTGCGCAAGAGACGCACTGATAAACGATACATTCGCTTGAGAGACCAGGTTTCAGGTCGGGATATATTTACATTTGAAGGGCATTTCAAGGATATTACGGACGTTGCCTTCTTCCCGGGGCGAAGGTTTGTGGCCTCAGGTTCTTCTGATAAGACCATCAAAGTTTGGGATATTGAAAAACGTGGCGAAGTTGCGTCACTGGATTGCAGTGATAAGGTCACTTCAATGGCCATCAGTAACGACGGTAAATACCTGGCGGGCGCCAGCTCCGAAATCCAGGTGTGGAAATTCAAATAGTACTATCTTTGTTATAACTGGAAACATTCGCGGCGGCTTTGGTGTGAGGCACAGCCGCAAAGCGGCATGGATTTGATCCCGCAAATGTAAATGGTGCCGTGCGCATTTTCAATCGGCACTGCTCAGACCTCGAAAGTTCAAAGCTGCAAGTTTTGGTGACCCAACCAATGAATACTCTGTAAACCCATCCGGCATTTTTTCCAAGTTTTTGGCATATGACGATCCTTTTGCTTTGCTAAAATAGCATTGATTGTTACTATGTAAGTGGCATAATCAGAGTGGATTTTAGATGCAAATTATAGCTTAACTGGTATGCCAGTTACGTGTTTTGTTAGAAACGAGAAATGGCAGGACAGATGGCAGTAAAAAACTTCCGAAGCCGGACAATCGGCCACAACAGTGGGGCCGGCTGTTCGCACGGAAACTTGACATTTGCATGATAACAAATTAACACTGTACGAAGCTTTCGTGTGAGGTGGGTAAAAGGGCTAAGAGTCGTATCGCGATATCCTAAAAGGTGGATACTTTGAAAGAATCCGGGGTTAAAAAACGAATTATTCAGAAATTGCTGCTTTCTCAGCCCTGTACTATTCCAGTGTTTCATGAAGTGGCACTACGACTGCTGCACATGATGAAAGACCATTCCTACAGGATTGAGGAAGCGATAAAGCTGGTAAATGAAGATGCCGCACTCGCCTCTGTAATGCTCAAGCACGCGAATACAAGTTTCCATTCCGGTAAGGAACCGATTACAACAATTAAAAATGCAATCGTCAGGCTCGGCTCCCATCAAGTGGTAAACCTTGCGTTTACCGCAAGCATGGCAACCAGCAAATCCGATAATCCCCTCATACACAGAATGTTGAAAGATCTTTGGCGACATAATCACATCGTGGCAATTACCAGCGCGTGGCTGGCAGTACAAATAAGTCATGACCAGAAACTTTCCGATATAAATGCTGATGAAGTCTATTTAGCAGGTCTGTTGCACGAAGTCGGAAAATTATACCTGCTGAAATCAATAGATGGTTTTATTACTTCCGGAATTTTGCAAGCGGACGAAAAGCTTATAGGGACTTTACTGGAAGATCTTGATATCCCGCTAGGCATTAAAGTTATGCAGCATTGGCAAATTCCGCAAATATACGTTGATTCAGTGGAGCGGCATACCGCTGAACAGTGGCAAAGAGGTTCAAATGATTTGCTGGTGGCTGCGGTGAGATTGTCATGCAAGTTACACCACGCAATTGAACAGGGAGTTGACGTTGCCTATCCAAGTGAAGCGTATGAACATGTAAAAGATGAGCTGGAATTGTTGGGCATTGACGACATTGCTTCTGTGCACGATATGGTTTTGGCACTTCTGTAACTTTTGGGCGAAGAGGCCCGGACATGGTTTGATGAATGAACAATTGTTGCCGTGTGCGTAATAATTCAGGAATGTAACAAAGGTCATCTTCGGGTGGCCTTTGTGCGTTTAGCGTACCTTTTCCCGAATCCGGTCGCATAAGGAAAGCACGACAGGGAGCGCAAAGCTTGACTTTATGGCTATATGCTAGTACACGTATAAGCTTGTGCTGCGGATGTGAATGATCCGTATTGCGCCATAACTACGCATTTAAAACGCCCTGAATTCTTCTCGGCGTTTTATCTTTAAATTATCAGGTATGGGGGATGACGTGATTCAAATTGACTTCGACAAAATGGGTGGTTTGATACCGGCTGTTATTCAGGATTACGAAAATGGTGAAATTCTGATGGTGGCTTTTATGGATAAAAAAACTCTCGACCTGACTCTGAAGGATGGCAAAACCTGGTTCTTCAGCCGTACCCGTAACAAGTACTGGATGAAAGGCGAGGAGTCCGGCAATACCCAGGATGTCATGGAAGTGCTTACCGACTGTGACGCCGATACCGTCGTTATCAAGGTGAAACAGAACGGCCCGGCTGCCTGCCATACCGGCAACAGGAGCTGCTTCTATGTCAAGTGGGAAAACGGCCAGTGGGTAGAACATTCAAAACCACTTTTTGACCCTAATGAAGTGTATAAAAAATAACCGCGCTCCAGGAGAAAAGAACTATGTCTAATGTACTCAATTTCGGCATCCCCAAAGGAAGCCTCGAAGATGCCACCGTCGGCCTGTTTAAAAAAGCCGGTTGGCAGATCAGTATCTCCTCCCGCAGCTATTTTCCGGGGGTTGATGATACTGAAATGAACTGCAAGCTGATCCGTCCTCAGGAAATGGCCCGTTACGTTGAACGGGAAACGATTGATGCCGGTATTGCCGGACGTGACTGGGTTCGCGAAAATGATTCGGATGTGGTTGAAGTTTGCGAAATGGTTTATTCAAAAGTGTCGCGCCGCCCCGCCCGCTGGGTGCTGGTGGTCAACGGTGATTCGAAAGTGCAGAAACCGGAAGATCTTCATGGTGCTACCATTTCGACAGAGCTGGTCGGTTTTACCAAGCGTTATTTTGCCGAGCGAGACATTCCGGTCAATGTTGAGTTCTCATGGGGAGCGACCGAAGCGAAAGTTGTTGACGGACTTTGTGATGCCATCGTTGAAGTAACCGAAACCGGCTCAACCATAAAAGCAAACGGTCTCCGCATTGTCTGCGAACTGATGGAATCGGTACCGGTCCTGCTTGCAAGCAAGTCGGCCTGGGCTGATCCCTGGAAACGCGAAAAAATTGAGCAGATTGCGACGTTGCTTAAATCCTCACTGGCTGCAGAAGGAATGGTCGGATTGAAAATGAATGCCCCGGCGGACAAGATCGAAGCGATCACCCAGGTCCTGCCGAGCCTCAAAAACCCGACCGTATCCCACCTGTACAACTCTGACTGGCTTTCCATCGAAAGCATCCTGTCGGAAAAAGATGTCCGTAAGGTCGTGCCTGAACTTATTAAACTGGGCGCAGAAGGAATAATCGAGTACCCGCTGAACAAAATTATTTAACCGCTTCATAAGCCGGCGGTAATGGATCACAACGTATGATGATGGACAAGATTGAAGAACTGGAGCGGCGTTATCAGGAACTGGAAGCGCTGCTTTCCGACCCGACGGTTATCTCCAACCAGCCGGAATTCCGCAAATATTCCCGTGAGCATTCCGATTTAAGCGAACTGGTGGCAGCGTATCGCCGTTACCGTAAAGTGCTGACGGAAATTGCCGACAACCGGGAACTGCTGGCTGATCCGGACATGAAAGAGATGGCTGAAGATGAATTGAAAAGCCTTGAAGCGGAAAAAGACCAGCTTGATGCCGACATCCAGCTGCTGTTGCTCCCCAAGGATCCGAATGATGATAAAAGCGTTATTCTGGAGATCCGTGCCGGTACCGGGGGGGATGAATCCGCCCTTTTTGCCGGCGACCTGTTCCGCATGTATTCACGCTATGCCGACATAAATCGCTGGAAAGTGGAGATCATTTCCGCATCAGAATCCGAGCGGGGCGGTTACAAGGAAATCATCGCTTCGGTCGAAGGGGAGGGGGTCTTTGCCAAGCTCAAATACGAATCCGGCACCCACCGCGTGCAGCGGGTTCCCGAAACCGAGGCCCAGGGGCGCATCCATACCAGCGCCTGTACTGTGGCAATTATGCCGGAAGCGGAAGATGTGGATATTGATATCCGTCCGGACGATCTGAAGATCGATGTCTACCGTTCTTCCGGTGCCGGCGGCCAGCACGTCAACACCACTGACTCTGCGGTGCGCATCACGCACATTCCCACCGGTACGGTAGTTGCTTGTCAGGAGGAGCGGAGCCAGATCAAGAACCGCGCCAAGGCGATGAAAGTTCTGAAGACCCGTATTCTTGACACGATTCAGCAGGCGCAGGATTCAAAGCTGGCCGCAGATCGGAAACAGCAGGTTGGCTCCGGTGACCGCAGCGAACGTATCCGTACCTACAACTTCCCCCAGGGGCGCATGACTGATCACCGAATCGGCCTGACCCTGTATCGTCTTGACTCGATAATGACCGGTGATATCGCCGAAATCACGGATTCACTACGTGCCCATTACCAGATGGAAGCGCTGAAAGCACAGAGTGAAGGCAATTGATCGGCCGGTTGCTATCGTAACACTACCCATATCGCTATGACACTCGCTCTTGAAAATTACCAGCAACTGGTCACACGGGTTGACACCCTTTGCAAAGGTATTACCGATGCATTGGGTGAACAGATCACCTGCAGTGCCGGGTGCAGTTCCTGTTGTCTGTCCATCACGGTGTTCCCGGTGGAAGCGGAGGCCATGCGTGAAGCGCTTGAAAAAATGCCCCCTTTTCAGGTGGATGAAATTCGCCGGCACGTTGCAAAGCATGCCGATGGCGAACAATGCCCGTTGCTGTTGCATGACCACTGTTTACTCTACAGCGCCCGCCCGATAATCTGTCGCACCCATGGCCTGCCGATTGTTTATACGGTTGACGACCAGCGTAACAGTGACTGTTGCCCACATAATATGATCGCGGCGGAGACGGTGCTTTCCGGTTCAAATGTCGTTAATCTTGATACGCTTAACACAGTGCTGTCAGCGGTAAATACCAACTTTCTCTCACAGCCGGGTAACGGAATCTCTGCGGAACGGTTGACCATTGCCGAGGTCATCGCCGCTATCCCCGCCGTAGCATAATTCACGTAAAGGAATCATCATGTCACAGGTAGGCAAGAACAAAATAGTTACGCTCAGTTACAATCTCACCGATCCTGACGGTGCCATGCTTGACGAAGGCAATCAGCCGATCATCTATCTACATGGCGGGTATGACGGGGTATTTCTCCCGATTGAAGCAGCGCTGGAAGGGAAATCGGTTGGGGATACGGTCACCGTAAAACTGCAGCCAAACGACGCTTTCGGAGAATATGATTTTGACCTGCTGCAGATTGAGTCGCTTGAAAATCTGCCGCAGCCGCTAAAGGTCGGGATGATGATTGAAGGTGACACTGAGGAAGGGCTGGAAGAGGGGGCCGTTTTCTACACCGTGACGGAAATTGCCGAAGGCAAGGCGGTTCTGGACGGCAATCACCCGCTGTCCGGTATGGCATTGGTGTTTATCGGTACGGTCACTGCTATCAGGCCTGCCACCCACGATGAAATAACTGCTCGTGAGCCTTCCTGAACAGATTAACCATTAAGGTGAAGTTATTATACTGAAAAGCCCCCGTTCTTAAAAGAGTGGGGGCTTTTCAGTATCTGTTACTTTATCACATCCGGTTACAGTTTGAAGCGTCGTACCATATCCTGCAGATCTACTGACAGCTGCGACAGCCGCGATGAAGACTGGGACATCTCTTGCGAACTCTGAGCGCTCACCTGTACGGTTGCGGAAATATCGTGGATGTTGTTGGTTATCTCACGGGTGGTGGCGGTCTGCTCTTCGGCTGCCGTGGCGATCTGGTTAACCTGGCTGGTTACCTCATTGATCTGCTCCAGAATCATCTCCAGCGCCTCGCCCGACCGTGAAGCCCCGATAGTCCCCCGCTCAACTTCATCGACCCCTTCCTCCATCGCCTTGACCGCCAGGCGGGTCTCATTCTGAATACTCTTTATCATCTCGCCGATTTCACGGGTGGCCCGGGTTGTCCGCTCGGCCAGTGCCCTGACTTCGTCGGCCACCACGGCAAAGCCGCGTCCCTGCTCGCCGGCTCTGGCCGCTTCTATTGCGGCATTCAATGCCAGCAGGTTGGTCTGGTCGGCGATATCCTCAATGGTGCCGACGATCTGGCCGATCTGCTCCGAACGTACACCAAGCTGTTCCACCGCTCCTGCCGAGCTGCGTACCTTATCGGCAATACGGCTCATTCCCTCGACGGTTTCGCGCACGATCGCTGCGCCGTTCTGGGCTGCGTTACTGGCGCTGTTTGAACAGTCAGCCGCCTGGTGGCAATTGTTGGCGATGTCGGAACTGGTAGCTGCCATCTCTTCACTGGCAGTCGCGACCATATCGGACTGGCTGACAACATGCTGTGAGCCGTCGGCTGTTTTACGGGCGTTTTTGTCCAGGTCAACTGCGGCATCAGATACATCTCGGGAACTTTGATTCACTCTTTCCATGACCTGGCGCAGGCTGTCAACCATACGTCGCATCTCTTCATAAATGCCGGTTTTCCCGGAGTTCATCATGATGGTCAGATCACCTTCTGCCACCCGCCGGGCAATTTCTTCCATTTCAGGTGGCTCAGCTCCGATATTCAACAGCAGTTTTTTTGTAACGAAGATGGCCAACAAACATACTGAAATCATAATAACAATTGAAACACCCGAAATCAGGATAACATCCTGATATATGCGTTTGCGGTTTTCTTCAGCAGCCTTATTCACCATCGCATCAAGGTCATCCACATAATTGCCGGTACCAATTACCCAATCAAATGGCTTGAAATAGAGCGAGTAGCTCCGTTTCTGGGCTGCCTTGTCACTACCTGGACGGGGGAACCAGTAGTCGGTGTAGCCGCCGCCCGGTTGCATCCCGGTCTTGATGATTTCCCGAATCAGATAATTCCCTTTGACGTCCTGAATGTCGTAGCGGTTTTTCCCTTCGACGTTTGTCTTGCCGAGCATCGCAACATTGAGCCCTTGTGAGGTGTCGGCCCACAAATAGCCATCCTTGCCGAAATGCATGGTACGGATAATGTCGGCTCCGACCAGCTTGGCCTGTTCAATGGTCATTTCTCCATTCAGATGCCGATCATAGACCCGCTGCAACGTGCTGACCGCCAGTTCGACCTGGCTTTTAGCCTGACTGTCAAAATCGGCAAACAGCGACTTCCTATACGTATCGATAAAGCTGGTATGACTGCTGATAAACTGCTTTACGGCAATGGTACCGGTCGGCGCACCCAGGGCAAAGCAGCTGCTGAGCACCAGTAAAAGTATCTTGGCCTTGAAGGTTATACTGCTTAGTGGCTTACTCATGACATCCTCCCGTTAAATATCCAGAACAAGTTTTTATACTTACAGGCCGCGTAAAAACGGGCATTGTTAGTTTAACGGCAAACGATGCATAATTATCTACCAAAAACAGTTATATTGCAATTGTGCCTTTAAAATAATTTGGGAAAAATGGAAGAATTGCTATTTCAGGCTGGAAATGTAGCTGCGAACGCCTTCAAAAATACCTTCTGCGGTACTGGTCTGATAGGCGGGGTCTTTCAGACGTGTTTCCTCTGCGGCATTTGACAGGAACGCGGTCTCTACGAGGATACTGGGCATCGACGCACCAACCAGGACGTAGAATGGCCCCTGCTTGACTCCCAGGTTTTTGACATCATTGTACTGGCCACGGATTTTTTTGTGCAGGGCCCGCTGAACCTCATCGGCAAGATGGGCTGAATCATTCAACTTGTAGTTAGCCATCAAGTCGAACAGGATTGCCTGCAGAACACTCACCTTTTCCAGGGTAGTGCCGTTTTCCTTGGCGGCTAATTGTGCAACCTTGTCGGTCTTGGCCAGGTTGAGATAATAGGTCTCGATTCCGGCGGCGGCACGGTTTGGCGCAGCATTTGCGTGAACCGACACAAACAGGTCGGCACCCACTTTATTGGCAATGGCCGTGCGTTCCTCAAGCGGGATGAACACATCCGTCGAGCGCGTCATTACGACGTCAACGCCCAATTCCTCCTTGAGCATACTCGTCAGCTTGAGTCCGATCGCAAGTACCACATCCTTTTCCTGGATTCCGCTCGGACCGACCGCCCCCGAATCATGGCCGCCATGGCCGGGATCAACCACAATGCGTCGAATCTTTGAAATAACCGGTTTTTTTGGCGGTCGATTTTTTTTCTCGGCAACTGGTGTATCTTCAAGTTTCGGGACCACAACCCGTTCGGGCATGGCAGAGATTGATGGTTCCGACCGTGAAATCTCCACAGGACGTTCCCCGCGCACATCAATAACCAGTCGAGCTGGATCGGAGAGCGGAAACACCTTGTATTCCCTGATATTCTCTGTATCCAGAACCACCCGTACTACATCAGCCTTGTATTGGCCGACACGGGCACCCTTCAGCAAGCCATCACCAATGGTGATGTCCTTGATGCTTTTCCCGAGGCGGGTCCGCTTCAGGTCGATATATATTCGTCCTGGTTTACCCGGAGTGCCTTTGCCGAGTTCATGGGCTTCCCAAACAACGTCACGGTCAAGCTCCAGGGAAATTCGGGTATAGTCGGGGGTTGACCAATGCTTCATTTCGTTGACTACAGCCGGAGAGCGAGTCGCAAGCGAGGTGTTGCTTGTAAATGTAGCTTTCTTGCCTTTGGCGGCCAGAGCCGGGCCGCAGATCGTAAGGCTTACAAGCAGAAGGCAGGACAGTATGTACAGAAATCTATTCATTGTCGTAAAGTCACCCGTTTAATCTCTCAGGGTAAATTCCCCGCCCCTTGGGGCGACTCAAGCATCAACTAAAGTTACAGATACCCCGCTGCTTGCGGCGGGGTGATTCATTGAGGAAAAGCAGCGTACTCTTTTAGCAGACATTTCAGCGTTTAACAACCGTCGGTAGAAATCTATCGCTCTGAGGTAAGGTTACACCGAAATATTTTATCTTCCGTGACTCGAACCGGGCTTTTTGAACTGCTTGGGAGGAGCATTTTTTACCACAATCAGCCGGTCACCGAGGCAGGCGCCGTTCAGAAGGTCAATCGCCTCTTTGGCCTCCTCGTCGGTGGACATTCTAACGTATCCGCATCCTCTGAACTCTCCCGTAGCAGAATCGGTAACCAGATGCACGGACTCAACCGTACCAACTACGGAAAACAGTTTGCGTACTTCATCATCCGTAACCGTTCCGGACAGGTGTCCTACATAGACTTCAATACCCATTTTGTTTCCTTTTCAAATTATGCCAACACAATGTCGGAGCTGACTGCTTCGCTTCACATCATCCGCTTCAGATGATCTTACTCTTTAATGTTAATGTAACATACCGATTAGCAAGCCTATTTCACCCTCTACTGATACTTTAAATAATTCGTTACCGTAACAAATATCTTGACACTCTACATTATTCAAGAAACATATCAAGAAGTTATATATTTGCACTTCCCTTTAGCCGTTTGATCAGCGGTACTTCTGCGTTGTGTGTTATTGGATTTGCTGGCTCTTCTTTGTAAATGTGTGATAATAATTAGCGTGTTTGCGATTTCAGACGAGGACTAAAATAATAATGACCAAAAAAACCGCTATAATCATCGGAGCTGGCCCAGCTGGACTAACTGCCGCATATGAGCTGTTGGACAAGACTGACATTGTGCCTATCGTATTTGAAATGACTGGAGACATCGGCGGTATTTCCAAGACGGTTGTATATAAAGAAAACCGCATTGATATAGGAGGTCATCGCTTCTTTTCTAAATCAGAACGGGTTATGCAGTGGTGGCTAAATCTATTTCCGCTACAAGGTGCCCCTGCAAGAGACGACAAGATACTTAACCGCACTCTCCCCCTTGCCAAATCAAGCAACATCCGTACTCTGAAATCTAAAGAAATTCTTACCGTTCCTGCTCCAAATCCTGAGGAAGACGACCTTGTTATGCTTGTAAGAAGTCGCCTGTCTCGAATCTTCTTTCTGCGTAAATTTTTTAACTACCCCATCAGCTTGTCATTTGAGACTCTGACTAATCTTGGTCCAGTCCGTATCTTAAAAATTGGCTTTAGCTATATGAAGATATGCCTTTTGCCTTTACGCACAGAGAAATCGCTGGAGGATTTCTTTATCAACCGTTTTGGGAAAGAACTCTATCTTACGTTTTTTAAAGACTATACTGAGAAGGTATGGGGAGTGGCGTGTGAGGAAATAAAACCTGAATGGGGTGCACAGAGGATAAAGGGGCTGTCAGTAACAAAAACTATCCTACACGCTTTTAGTAAACTTATTAATATACAGAATGAGCCTCTTGCAAAAGTGTATTCAAGAAACCGAATAATGTTGTGATACTGCATAAAAGTTGAGCTTCATAGACAACTCTCTGATATTATTGGTTTACGAGACAAACAATAG
>Ga0118677_10012010_pt1 | contig 12819 bp, 8 predicted proteins | sample AliMusrvi5mmetaG_FD_86154 | JGI IMG/M metagenome (GOLD analysis project Ga0118677, IMG submission 86154)
TCAGCAGAGGAAATCGCAGAGTTTCTTTCGGGGACCCTAATGCCCACCTGGGGACTGACGACCCGGTGGCAATCTCCATCAAAAATCTCCGCGAATCCTTCCACCTCCTGAATAAGTCGCCGTAATTCGTTGACTATCAATGTCTGAAAATTTCAATTTTCCCACTGGTTTGCTGTTGGGTTTCGCCGCGAGTGCCAACTCTATCCCACACGGCGGGTCGGTGCTCACGAATAACTTGCAGATTTACCGCAGAGCCGCAAAGGACGCAAAGTGGCGCAAAGGGGAATGGATTATCGGTAAAAATCCTGCTTGGCTCTGCGTTCCTTTGCGCCCTTTGCGGCTTTGCGGTGAGGAGGGTTGGAAATCCGCTTGTCAACAAAGGGCAGCGGCGGTACCTGTTTGTCACGCCAAAACGATGGTTGACAGGGTATTGCAATTATGAAGTTGTCCAAATTGCTCAGAGCGGATCGGGTCATCCTTGACATGAAGGCGCATGAGCACTGGGCGGCGATCACGGAATTGGTGGACCAGTTGGTGGTCGGTGGCGGCTTGCGGCCGGGGCAACGGAAGCCGATTCTTGCCGCGCTGAAAGCCCGCGAGGATTTGGTGAGCACGGGCATTGGCTTGGGGGTTGCGATTCCCCACACGTTTTCCGACGAGATCGACGAGGTGGTGGCGATATTCGGGCACTCGAAGGAGGGGCTTGATTTTGAGGCGTTGGACCATTTGCCGGTTCATTTCATCATTCTGTTCATTGTGCCGAGCAAAGATTACCACCTGCACCTCATGACGTTGGCGGCCATCGCGAAGATGTTCACCAATGGCGATGTCCGCCGGCAGTTGGCTACGGCGGTAACAAGCGATGATATTCTTGCCATTCTTGCTTCCAGGCCGTCCCGTGTGGCTCAGCCCGGCGCTTGAATCCCTCCGGAGCCACCATCCATTGCCATGACACTTCTTCACGATCTCGAATCACGTCTTGCCGCCGCCCTGACCGCCGTGCTTGGCGAACCCGCCACCGCCGCAGTCACCGCCACTGCGGATCTGCGCTTCGGTGACTATCAGACGAATGCGGCGATGGTGCTCGCCAAACAGCGCAAGACCAATCCCCGCACGCTGGCCCAGGAAATCATCGGCCACCTTCAGCTCGACGGTCTTGCCACTGCGGACATCGCCGGGCCGGGATTCATCAATTTCCGTATCCTGCCGAGCGCTTATGCCGCCCGTGCCAGCGCATTGCTCCGCGACGAAAACCTCGGGGTTTTGCCCACCGGCGCGGGCCAAACCGTGGTGATCGATTTCTCCGCGCCCAACGTGGCCAAGCCGATGCACGTCGGCCACATCCGCTCGACGATCATCGGTGACGCGCTGTGCCGCATCGCCCGCTTCCTCGGATTCAACGTTATCGCCGACAACCACATCGGCGACTGGGGGACCCAGTTTGGGATGATCCTCCACGGTTGGAAAACGTTGCTGGATCTGACCACCCTGGAAACCGATCCCATCAGTGAGCTGGTCCGAGTTTACCGCGAAGTGAACGCCGCAACCAAGGTGGATCCGGCGGTGCTGGAAACCTGCAAAAACGAGTTGGTGAAACTCCAGGCCGGCGACGAGGAAAACCTTGCCATCTGGCGGCAGTGCATCGAGGTGTCGAAACGCGGCCTGCGGAAAATCTACGACACGCTCGATGTCCGCTTCGATCACTGGCACGGCGAGAGTTATTACAACGACCGCTTGGCCGGGTTGGTCGATGAATTGCTGGAAAATGGCATCGCCCGCGAAAGCCAGGGCGCGATTTGCATCTTTTCCGACGGCACGAAAGCGCCGGAAAACGATCCCTTCATGACCCAGAAGGATGGGGTCTGGACGGACAACCCGGCCATCATCCGCAAGGCGGACGGAGGCTTCCTCTATGCCACGACCGACCTCGCCACGATCCGTTTCCGCATCGATGAATGGCACGCGGACCGGATCTGGTATGTCGTGGGCGTGCCGCAACAACTCCATTTCCGCCAACTCTTCGATGCCGCCGCGCGTTGGGGCCTGACCGGCGATTTCCAGCATGTGGCGTTCGGATCGATCCTCGGCGAGGACCGGAAATTGATGAAAACCCGCTCCGGCGACAACGTCCAACTCACCGACGTGCTTAAGGAAGCCGTCGAGCGCGCCGCCACCGTCATCGCCGAGAAAAACCCTGACTTGCAGGGCGAGGACGCCGCCGCCATCGCGGAAATCGTCGGCATCGGCGCCGTGAAATTCGCCGAACTCTCGCAAAACCGCCTCACCGACTACGTGTTTGCCTGGGACCGCATGCTCGCGTTGCACGGCGACACCGCGCCCTACCTCCAGTATTCCACCGTCCGCATCCGCTCGATCTTCCGCAAGCTCGACGCGCCGTTCGACGCCAGCACCGCTGTCATCACCCTCACCGGCGACGAGGAAATCCACCTCGCCCGCCTCCATGCCCGCTTCGCCGAACTGCTGCCAACCGTGCTCGAGGAATTCCGCCCCAACCTGCTCGCCAGCTATTTGTTGGAACTGGCCCGCGCCTTCCACTCGTTCTTCGAGGCCTGCCCCGTCCTCAAGTCCGCCGCCGATGTCCGCGCCAGCCGCCTCGCCCTCTGCGACCTCACCGCCCGCGTCCTCAGCACCGGCCTCGGCCTGCTCGGCATCCGCTGCCCGGAGAGGATGTGAATCAGTGATCAGTATTCAGTAATCAGTAATCAGTAAGAGAACTTTGTGCCCTTCATTTCACTCGGCTCCTCCACTCATTGGCTCGACATGGGCATCGGCGGAGCGGAGATTGCCGCCCCTCGGCGCAGGCACCCGAAAAAAATGTGAGCTGGCAATAACTGTGTTAGGCATCAAGCGTTCTTGGAACGACGGATCCAATATTCTGGTTCATGACATCGTGGTAGCAGATTCCGGCAACGCAGCCGCTATCCACGGCCATGATTCGAGCCTCAGACATCCTGAAGTGTAAGGAAACCGGATAAACCCGAAGTCCGCTCGATCTGCCATACCCCGAAGGGCTTTTGTCTCAAAGCCCAGGGTTGGAGCGTAGCGACTACCCTGGGTTTGAGGCGTAAAAAAACCACAACCCCACCGGGGTTGTGTTAGAACCGCCAAACCCACACCTGACGTCCGTCCCGGACACAACCCCGGTTGGGGTTGAAACAACATCCGGTGCCTGACCCAGGGTAGCTCGTTCCTCGCAACCCTTGGGCTGCGGGACACAATCCCGTTGGGATTGTTGGAAATTGACTCCGCGGCAACGCCCCATTTCCCGTCGTGACTGGGTCATGGTATTTCCCTCTTGTTGCCCAATTTGCCGGTAGGAGTCAGGATGTCTGAGCCTGTATTTCCTGTTCCCAGGCCGCTTCAACCTCTTGATCGCTGGTAGAATCGTCCATTCTTCCACTTGGATATTGGACATTCAGTCCGAAGAGAAGATTTTCAATATCCAACATCCAACTCCCAATTTCCAATGATCAAGTAAAGAGCAAGACATGACACCGCATTGTCACTTCTTCCATCTGGAACCCCATGCACGGCTGATTTGCGAGCACGTCTGAAACGTCAAAATGTGCCAAATCATTTTCCACCGGGCATTCGTCATTGGTCATTGGTGGAAAATGGCGCGGAATTCGCTTGCCCGGCCCCGATGGAATGCCAGAATTGCCGGTGAAAGGGCGTTCTCCACAGTCCGCCAGTGGACGGAGTCCGCACTTCCGGGTTCGGTTTGTACCTTGTTAAACGACACGCTCGTTTAACAATTGTTCACGCCGCACGTCATTGAACAAAACTGTTCGCAATGGACGAGGACAGAATAAGAATCCCCACAATGAAACTACTCCTTACAGGCATTTTCTCACTGGCCACCTTGAATGCGAATGGGGACAATCCCATACTCATGAAAGCAACTGAATCGAGTATTATTTTCGAAGACGGCACTCGAATCAGCATGAAGAGAGATAAGATCGGTGATCTTGGTTCAGTGGAGGTGACACTTGAGGGAAAGAACATCAAGATCGCTAAAGCGGACTTTGGACAAATTCCCGATCCACTCATTAATTCCGTTAACTTAACACACCCATCTCCGGATAGGTGGGAATTGACCGTTTCATATGCCTATGGTCAAAGATGGGCTTGGACGTCCTGCGAACTCACTATCTGCTTCGGTAAAGGCGGATATATTGAGAAGACACTTAAGATTCCAACAGGCAAAGATATATGGATTTACAAGAGGCAGAAGGCGGGAATGCCAGAAGAAGATGTAGCTCATGGCGGCAGAATTCCCGGAACTGAATGATCCAATCGAAGAATGCGAACAAGTCGTGGCGCACCAACCGGCATAAGCTCACCATCTTCAAATCGATCTCCATTCAACCGCGCCGGTGGGCGCACATCTAACGTTCGATCCGGAAAATATTCGCCTTGCACAACCGCACTAAATGGGGTATGTTTCCTCTGTATGAAGGATTGGGCAGAATGTTTGGAAGTTGAACGCAACCCGGGACGGGTTAGCGGAGCATGGCTATTCCGTGGTACGCGTGTGCCGGTGGGGGCACTGTTCGAAAATCTTGAAGACGGGGCAACGGTTGACGAATTTTTGGAGTGGTTTCCTGGCGTGACTAGGCGTCAAGTAGAGACGGTGCTCGATTTTGCAGCCTCCAGCCTCGAACCGTTAAGAGTGGCATGAAGATCTTGTTCGATCAGGGAACACCCGTACCATTACGACGGCACTTGCATCCGGGACGAGTGGACACCGCAGCAGAGATGGGTTGGTCGGAGTTGGGCAACGGGGAGTTACTCGCAGTGGCTGAGGAGCACAGGATGGTAGCAGGGTTTACCGCAAGGCATACATTGACGTGGAGGATGAGGAGCATCTTACCAAGGAAGGACGGAATGGTAATGGTGACGCTCTGAACATCGTAGGGTATATCTGGGACGCATTGCACCGGCATAGCCTTTGCGGCTGCGCGTCGCCATGTGCACCTTGTTGGGGTTGATTCCCAACGCAAGCAGATGTCTGCGACGCGTGCGCGGTTGCTTCCATTGCTTCCAGTAATACAACCTCACCCGCCGCCTGACCCATACTGACAGTTCCAGCACCGCCGAGCAGGTGGAGCTGAGCCTGTAGTAGAGGAGCCAACCGCGGATATAGTCATCCAGTTCGCCAATGACGACCTGAACCTTGTGCCCGCGGTTGCGGCTGGTGATTTCACGGATCCGCTCTTTGAAGCGGTGCTGCGCCTTTTCCGTCCACGCCAGTGTCCCTTTGTTGTCGATCCGGTATCCCAGAAAGGCACATTGTTTCAGCGGCGCGGCACGGCTTTTGGCACGGTTGACCACCAGTTGCAGCCGTCCTTCGCAATATCGGATCAGTGCCGCCAGCACCCGCTCCGCCGCGTTCGCGCTTTTCATCATCACGATGAAGTCGTCGGCATATCTCGCGAACTTGTGTCCGCGTGCCTTCAACTCCTTGTCGAGCGGATCAAGCGCAATGTTGGCTAACAGGGGCGACAGCGGCCCACCCTGCGGCACTCACCTCGCACTCGGGCGTCGTCGGTTGGCTTGTCCGTGACGGGGTCGATCCCCTCCTCATTGGTTCGGCCCTTCATCGGGTGAGATCCTCCGGCAATTTTGCTGTGCTCATCCGCACTCCGGCTCGTTTCCTCGACTACTATGGCCTCTGCTGACTTCCCGCCCCCTGAGAGCGGCGGGATTTGATTCGCTGCGCTCACCCCTCGCGGGGCAGCCCTCCGGGCTGTCTATCTCCGCTGCGCTCCGGTTCCCCCGGTAATTGCACGTTGCTCCGTCGCACTGCCACCGCATTTACCTCCACGGGCATACCAGCCGATTTCGCTGTGTTGTGCCAGCTCATCGCTCCGTGTCGGCCTTCTATGCGGTTCTTGTCCATTAGCTCGCGACTTTCTCCTAGCCTTCCTTCCCCGCGTTGGTTACCCTTCGCGAGTTGGCTTCAGATGGTAGTTTCTTCACTTTCATGTTCTGGTATTCCTACAGGGGACTTCAACCCCATTTACAACGTGCCCATGCTGGGCACACACAAGGCGGTGGACTGAACCGCCATGAGCGGCACAGTCCGGGGCAATGGTTGATTTGGTCGCGCTCATGTCGGTCATTAGCCTATGAAATATTCAAACTTGCCCCTGATTACATTGCTTTGCATCGCGGGATGCACTTCGAGCACTCCAATTGAAGATCATGGGGGGCACAATTCGCATGAGGCAGCAGATGGCTCGTTCTCACCTTTGTCACAAGAACAGGCATGGTCTATTGCAAAAAACACAATTGCTAAGCGAGAACAATGGCCAGAAGATCAAATCGGAGCAGATAAACTCGTCCATACAGTGTCTTACAGAGCTAATCGTATTAACCGAGGTGGATGGAAAGTGGTAGCTCACAAAGCTGTTATGGGAGCAGGCCCACATTCTTGCGGCGATTGCGCTTACGAGCCAATTCCCGCGGCAATTGTCGTTATTAACAATCAAGGAAGAGTTACCAATTACTACAGAGAGAATACTCATGAATGAAGAAGGCTAACAATAAAGGGTGCTGCGAAGTCGGAGCGTAGCGGAGACTTCGACTGCACCCATGGTTGAACAAGCCCGAAGCGGAGGGGGACTCGGCTTATGCGTTTTGTGTTTTCAGCTTGCGGAGTCTAACGAGCCTCATCGGGCTTTGGGCCGACGAAGCGAGCCTCCAGTAAAGCATGACATCACCGGATTTGAACGAAACGCAGGGTGGCTCATGGCATTTTCGCGCACCGCACCATGCAAAATCAGCGGAATTCCCGCGCCACGCGCATGATCCGCCGTGACCGGATCTGAAATAACAGAAATGACCGGGCAGTGATTCGATGGGATGATGAGGCGTCAGGCGCATCGGCGTTTTTTGCAGGGTGGCGCCCTGCCTTGTAGCCACGGTGGCAGGATCCTGGCGATGATTTTCATTTCACCGCCACAACACGGGCATGTCTGAACGGGTTTGGGTTTCGCAGGCGGAGTGGCCGGAGCGCCGATGAGCAGCGAACGTCCGGTGTGGAAGGCGATGCGCTCGCGTTTGCGTTTGGCCGCCGGATGGCAGAAGCCATAATACCGTGTCGCCCGCATGCCACGCGGCAGGACGTGACGCAAGTACCAATGCGCATCCGTTTGGCTATGAAATACATTGCCCCCATTCTTGCATTCGTGCTTGTTTGCAGCCTAGCGGCCAAAGAGCCCAGAGTCGTACCGCCTAGTCCACCACTGGCGACATTCACCGAGAAGGCGAAGGGCTCTGATGTGATCGTCCTGTTGGCAATCGACAAAACGACCAAGCCAGCAACCTATAAGATTCAGGAGATTCTTCATGGGAAAGCCGAATACCGGCGTTTCAGGGACAGCATCGACCAAATCCTTCCAAAGCCACCAAACAACCAATCCCTGTTACCCGATTTCGAGATTGTCTTTGTCAGGATCAGCGGCTCTCCGACTTCCATCCGTGGAGCGAGCACATTTACAATCTATCCGGCGCGAACTGAATCGGACGGCAATGGGGATTTCCTTTTTCAGGCCCATCCCATAGGCGCGGTCAAAGCAGCGATAGCGGATGGAGTCCGGCAGGCCCAACAGGAAGCGTCTGGGCAACCCACACCAGTCCCGGGTCAATAATGAACTTCCGCTATTCAAATTGCGACACCGCCTCGATGTAACCCCCTTAATTCCGCACGCCGGGATCTGCGAGGGGGGCGTCGGGCAACCGATGTCCCTATGTGCCATTCGTGTGGTAGCCGGGAATGGCGCTAACTTAAGACTGCTTTGGGACGGTTTCCGTGGCCGCGAACGCAATGTCCTCCTAAAGGAGGGACTACATACTTTTGGGTTCAATGTTCTGGGAGAGGTATGTAGAACATCTTTAGGAGGATTCTTAGGTTAGCGTCATTCTGGTAGCCGGTTCGGCTGCCCGGGCTGTGCGATCTATCGCGAACACCTCCTTACCTCAACCAGCGGCTTCACTGAGTCGCGCCGCCTCCGCCAATTCCCGGGATGTTCTTCGGACTCCCGGGTTTTTTGTGTCCGGATGGCTTGAGGATGACTTGATGCTTGCATGTGGCGCTGCTCATGGGCAGCGTCGTTGGGAATGATTCGGAGAATCCAGTCACTGCCATGAATCGGGTCCTGCTGATGCTGTGTTGTTCCATTGTGTGCTGTGGTACAATCGTGGCGGAGTCGTCCGGCCTGGTGGAATCACCAGGCGCGAACCTTCTCGTGAACGGGGATTTGGAGAAGGGCACCGAAGGGTGGGACAGGTTGTGGGCACGCGAAACCGGCACCGTCAAGGCTGTCCCCGATACCGCCGAACGTCACGGCGGCAGCCAGTCCTTGCGCATTGAGCATACCGGCCCAAGAGATTGGAGTTTCGCCCATTCGCTTCACTTGAATGTGCTGCCCGGTGAGATCTATGAATTGACAGCCTGGGTGCGCGTCCGGGGCGCGGGCACCGCAACGCTCGGCGTGGTCACCCGTGACGCTTCCGGCGGGACAATCAGCTGGACGCACGGCGGACGGTCCACGGGCGAGACGAAGGAGTGGGTGTTCTTACGTTCCCGATTCATTGTTTCGCCGGCGACCGCGACGGTTCAGGCACGCCTCATCGGGGATGGTCCCGCCACTGTCTGGTGCGCCGATTTCGCCCTCACGCACCAAGGGAGCCTCGACGCCCTGCGCGCCCGGAATCTCCCGCCCGCGGTAACCGTCGGCAACGCGACCGTCGCCATCACCCTCCGCACCGCCACCGCCACTCTTGAGGTGAAAGACAAACGCACGGACCGCATGTGGGTTCAGCGAGCGGACGAGGGTATCTTGGTCGTTCTCGACGCCAAGGGCGACGGCAACGCGATCGACATGAAACTTCTCGACCCCGTGTCGATGCGCGAGGTGGCGGCAAGTGCGCGGCTCGATGGGGACAAGCCGGAAATCGTCGTCGGCATCCGCTCCAAGGGTGCGATGGACGCCCCACTCGCATGGCCCGCCCCGTTCGTTTCCGCCAAAGGCCAATGGCTCATCCTGCCCGTCAACGAAGGGATCGGTTATCCGGTTGACGACGAATCGCTTCCCGCGATGCACTACCACCTGTATGGCGGTCACGGGCTTTGCATGCCGTGGTACGGAGCGGTGGATAGTGGTGCGGGCTGGATGGCGATCATCGAGACACCTGACGATGCGGCTGTCGCCATTCCCCGGCATGATGGTTTGCTGGATCTTGTTCCCCAGTGGGAATCCCAGAAGCGGGTTTTCGGACCGGAGCGCGTCATCCGCTATGTCATTTTCAGCGGTGGAGGTCATGTCGCCATGGCCAAGCGCTACCGTGAGTATGTGAAGAAGACGGGGCTCTTCCGCACGCTGGAGGAAAAGCGCAAGGTGCTCCCGGCCGTCGACCACCTCGTCGGTGCCGTCAACGTCTGGTGCTGGGACAAGGATGCGCCCGCATATTGCCGCGAGATGCAGTCACTCGGCATCCGGCGCATCCTCTGGAGTAACGCCCGTCCGCCCGAGGAACTCAAGGCCCTCAACGACATGGGCGTCCTCACCAGCCGCTACGACATCTATCAGGACGCCATGGACCCCGGGAACTTCCCGAAGCTCCAATGGATCCACGGCGACTGGACCAGTGACGCGTGGAAGAACGACGACCTGATGGTTGGCGCGAATGGCGATTGGGTGCGCGGCTGGGAAGTGGAAACCAGGGACGGGAAGATGATTCCATGCGGCACGCTCTGCGACCGGCAGGCTGTGGATTATGCGAAGCGGCGCATCCCGCCCGAGTTGGCCACGCACCCGTACCGCTGCCGGTTCGTCGACACGACCACCGCCAGTCCCTGGCGCGAGTGCTATCACCCGAAGCACCCGATGACGCGCACCGAAAGCAAGCAGTTCAGGATGAACCTGCTGAGCTACATCGGCGAAGGGTGCGGACTGGTCTGCGGGAGCGAGACGGGTCACGATGCGGCCGTTCCCTACGTGGAATACTTCGAGGGAATGCTGAGCCTCGGTCCCTACCGCATTCCCGATGCGGGTCGGAACATGCAGCGGATGGTGGACGAGGTGCCCGAGACGGTCGCGAAGTTCCAGACGGGCCACTACTACCGGCTCCCGCTCTGGGAACTCGTTTACCACGACTGCGTGGTCGCGCAGTGGTACTGGGGCGACTATAACAACAAGTTGCCGAAGCTCTGGGATCGGCGGGATCTCTGGAATGCCCTCTACGGTACGCCGCCGATGTTCATGTTCGATCACAACGTCTGGACGGCAAACAGGGAACGGTTCGCGAAGAGCTACCGGACAGCGGCAACGGTGGCCCGGGCGACGGGCTATTCCGAAATGCTTTCCCACGAGTGGCTGACCTCCGACCATGCGGTCCAGCGGACACGCTTCGCCAACGGGGTGGTGATAACCGTTAACTTCGGTGATGCGCCACGTCCGCTGCCCGATGGCACACGCATCGCGTCGCTGGAGCGCTGCGTGGAAGGAATCGATTTGCGGTAGCCACACCATCGCATGTTGTTCATCCCTGGATGCCTCAGCCGGTGTTAACACCATCACGGTGGAGGTCACCGCCCAGGATGGGATCACGGCCAGGACTTACACGGTGACTCTCGACAACAGCGCTTTTGGGGTTTGGAAGAGCGGGAAGTTTACCGGAGTCGGGGAACTCGCCAGCGCTGCGGTCAGCGGCGAACTGGCGACGCCCGCCCATGACGACATCACCAACGTGATGAAATACGCCCTCGCACTAGATCCCATGCCCTGCGGCAGCGGCGGCCTGCCAACCGCCGCACCGCAAGACGGCTAACGGAATCACCAACACCGGCGACAAGTTCATCATTTCCGGCCGCCGCCGACAAGCACGCCGACTGCATTACGGTAGCGGGCAAGTTGCCGCTCCACCACCCGCTGGCACTCGTGGCAGAACCGGTGGGTGCCTTGGTCAAGATTCTCCACGCTGTCGAGGTCCGAGTCGCCGGTCATCACGCACGCGATGGCCTCGTCGTAACCATGGTGGTCCAAGCTGCGGTGAAGCTGAAGTTGTAGCGGTCCTGTGTTCCCGGGTCGGTGGCCATTGTTCGTTTAGGAGGGGATTAGGGTGGATGCTTCAAGCCGAGCCCCGATGGAGAGGACCGCGGTGCTGCCCCCGGCGGACTCGCGGACCATCCCGCCGGGATCGCCGGCTGGCCTGCCGTCCTTGCGCCGCGACGAAGTTTTCCAGATACTCAACGGAAATCTCATAGGCTTGGCGCATCCTTTTACATTCGTTAGCCGCCGACAAGCCCGATCCTCGATTGATCAGGGAAAATGCTGAAGGATCGCTGCGGGAGGATCACAACTCGGTGACGTAATTTCCGCAGCATTCCCATGGATTTTTTTCCCTTTGCCTCCCCAATTGCGGATTTTCCGGCTAATCGGCATCCTGAAAACAAGATGCTGGCTGAAAGCGGGATGCGGACATTTTGCAGAAGCAGCCGGAAGAAAATGCACCGGAAATGCACCGCTGAGGAAATTTCACCCAACAAAATAGGGAGCCTTTCGGCTCCCTATTTTGTTTATTTTGAAAGGGGTACCCCGGCTTGGACTCGAACCAAGGACCAATTGATTAAGAGTCAACTGCTCTACCAACTGAGCTACCGAGGCATTGGCTGGAATCAAGCGGGTTATTGCTCTGTAACCCGTTGCAAATGAGTGTCGCTCACTTGGGCCGCCGCAGTGATACCATGCGGGTAACGGGCTGCAAGCGTAAAATATCGAAAATTGCCGAGACAACACAGTTTCAAGGATTTTCTTAGTTTGCGGGCAATTTGCGGCTTGATTTGCTACCCGAATTTGCTACCCGGTAGCAATGAAGAAGGCACCAGGGTTGCAAGGCGTGAAAGGGCTTTATGAGAAGCGGGGATGGTTTTATTTCCAACCAACGACTCCAAAGGGTGGCGGGCCGCGGCCATCGGCGGTGGCGCTGAAAACGCAGGACTTGGTCACCGCCATCCAACGGATGAACGAGAACCGGATGGAGATCGCCATGGAACGGGCGGTGGTTTCCGGGACGCTCAAGGAGGTGCTGCCGCGCTACTACGCAGCCAAGGGCGAGGATGAGTTGTCGACGCGACGTCCCCGGAAGGTAATCCTCGACCAGTTCATGCGCGAAATGGGGAATCCGCAGGCGGAGGATATCACGGCGGAGCTCGTAACCAAATGGAGGAAGAAGCTGGCGGAGCGTTTGAAGCCTTCGGGGGATTCTCTTTCTGGAACAACCATCAAAAGCTACACCATCGTGCTGCGGGCATTCGTGAACTGGCTGCTTGAGGAAAGGATTCTCCGCGTCGACCCAATGAAGAAAATGACGAGGCAGATTAAGGTAGCTGCTACCCGGCGGCATGAATTTCTGACGGAGCCGGAGAGGGAGGTTATCATGGCCGACGACAAGGCAAATAAACAAGTGCGGTTGATCCTGCACCTGGGCTTTTATGCCGGATTGCGACATTCTGAAATGCTGGCTCTCAATCCGGCTTGGATCTGGATCTCGCCGGACCAGACGAGAGGTTCCATCTCGGTGCAGCAGACTCCGATCAAGTTCGACGATGGGAAGGCGGGTGTGTGGAAGCCGAAGGACCGGGAGGTCCGCACGATTCCATGTTCAACCGCTGGATCCAGGAGAACGATTTCAAATAGCCGATCTTCCGCCGATGAGGTGAGCCAGCAAAGCCGGGAAATGTCCTACCGCCCCCACGCATCCCACAATAATTTGAGGGTCATGGCGAACACC
>Ga0118677_10008513_pt2 | contig 12815 bp, 8 predicted proteins | sample AliMusrvi5mmetaG_FD_86154 | JGI IMG/M metagenome (GOLD analysis project Ga0118677, IMG submission 86154)
TTTTTCTCTCGTTTACAAACGGCTTTTTAAAATAAATTATATTTCATCGGTTGCAACGAGTGCAGCAAATGGAGTATTCAAAGCGAAATCAAACGCTCTGAAAAAATTTTATCTAGAAAGCTGAATATAAATTGGATGGGTAGGCTTTATGAGAAAAACAAATCTCATAAAATACAACTCAACGAATCAAAATCAGCGTATAAAAATGTAACTAAGGAAAAAATTATTTAGCTGGATGCCAAATGGGATGAGAGCTGGGGGGAGTAATATGAAAGTCAACAAGAAATATTGAAGATACAATACTTGAACTAAGCAGTAACATTGATCTCGCTTCGTAATCTAAATTCTTGGCACTCATATGATCTTCCTTCTAAGTGATGGAGTTTTACAAGCCACATTGGTGACAGGTGGGGTTATCTTACATTTTCGTTAATAGAATTCCAATCAGTTATTCGTCATATTAATTGTTTTAACATAAAACACTTATACACAATTGCTTGTTTTTCATGGAATTATAAAACATAATTTCACTTATATGATTATTCGTTGGACTGATTTATTTAATCCTGCTTAAAAAGTTGATATCTTTGTGCGCTTCAATATAATCACACGATTTTTAAGGACCTAGAGAGGAACCCATGACGACATCAATTTTCGAATTCAACAAAAATGAAATGAAAGACCGAAAACAGTGGCTAATAGCTACGATTGTATTTTTCATATTATATCCTTTGCTCGTTCTGGTTTTCTTAGCTATCTTTCCTGAACAAAGGACTCCAACCTATGTAGATGTTTGGTATGTACCATTAGCTTACACTTTGACGAACCTCACTTTACTCTGGATAATCTGGCATTTTGCCTATAAAAACCAGGGAACGGCGTTGTTGACTTGTTGGTTAATATGGGGGCCCATTCGAGTTTTGCTATCAACTACAGGCCTTTTCAAAGAATCTTGGACCCCCTGGGTTTTTATAGAAAATGTGCTCGATCTGTCTATTTACGCATGGTGGTACATACTAAGTCTTAGGCTGAGAAGGATGAATAAAAAAAAACAGGTCCCAAGCTGCCCTGAATATATAGAATCCCTTCAAGTACTAAAAGAACAGACCTCCAGAGAGAGCTTAAATGAGGAATTTTCAAAACTGATAAGAAATTGGCCCCAATTTGAACCTACCTCCTCAAAGGAATACAAACTCAAAAAAACCGAATTATCGGGCAAAATACAATAACCTACCAGAGATGTCAAACTGTTGGATATCTCTGCTCGTACATTATATTTGATACGCTTTTCCAGTTACCGCTCTTGATAGAAACAAGAAAGCACGTTATTGTCCATCTCCAAGCCCGGTCGCAAGAACGGGCCATATAGAAGATAATTAACGTTTGCTGGATAGCAACATGAAATATTTCGACCTTAACATCGATAAAATTTTAGTAAACTGGGAAATCGCTCATGCCGTTAGAGAACTCATTGCTAATGCAATTGATGAGTCCCTTCTTACAGATTCAAAACTGCCTGAAATTAAAAAAGTTGCGGATAATTCCTGGACGATCCGGGATTATGGTCGAGGGATAAAATATGAGAATTTGATCCAGAGCGAAAACCCTGAAAAAATAGATAATTCTAAAGTAATTGGTAAGTTCGGAATCGGATTAAAGGATGCTCTTGCCACTTTTGAAAGAAACGGAGTGGAAGTTCTTATTTCCTCTCGTTTCGGTGATATAACACTAGAGCGTTTATCAAAGCATTCATTTGATGATTTGATCACCTTACATGCAGTCTTGTCCCCTTCTTCAAATCCAGACCTCATAGGAACTGAATGTAGGCTGTCTGGGCTTTCAGATAATGATGTTCAAATAGCACAGGAAATGTTTCTTCAATATTCAGGGATTAAGCCTCTTGAAGTCACAAAATTTGGGGATGTCTATCCATGTTTTAAAGATCATGGGAAGATCTTTATCAATGGATTATGCGTCGCATCGGAACCGGACTTTCTTTTTAGCTATAATATCACCTCTCTAGATTCTAAGCTTAAAAAGGCTCTTAATAGAGAGCGTCAAAATCTCGGAAGAGCAGTCTATTCTGAAAGAATCAAGTCAATATTATTGAGCTGCTCATCAGAAGCTGTTGGAGAAGCATTAGCGGATGATCTTCAGTTTTGGTCTACGGGGCAGGCTCACGATGAGTTAGCTTGGACAGATGTTCAAAGTCATGCCGTTAGAATACTTAACGCTAAAGAGAGAGTGTTTTTTGCAAACCCAGATGCTCTTGCCCATAATCCTTTTCTGGTTGATCATGCAAAATCTATGGGGTATAGACTTATTGCTATTCCTGAAATCTTAGCCTCAAAGCTCCAAGACATAAAAGATATCGTGGGGAATCCTATAATAGGAGCAACTGAACTGGTCAGGCAACATAATTTGTCATTTGAATTTAAGTGGATTACTGTTCAGCAGCTTTCTAAGCAAGAACTGAAAATATGGCAGCTTCAAGAGAAAATTCTTGGGTTCTTGGGTGGTAAACCGGCAGTTGTTCGTGAGATAAAAATTTCAGAAACTATGCGGAAAGATACTCTGACACATAGAGAAGCTACAGGGCTCTGGATAAATAAGGAAGGTTGGATAGTTATTCGTCGTTCTCAATTAGCTTCTCTTAGGGCATTTGCAGGAACATTATTGCACGAGGCAATTCATGCCAAGTACGGAGTCTCAGATGTTTCTCGTGAATTTGAATCCTATTTAACAGAGCTTTCAGGGCATCTTGCAGACCAACTCTTGCAACATACTTATAGCAACTTAGACTTAAAGAATCTGCAAATGGCTAAAAATATAGATCCATTATCTAGAGAATCTTTAACAGGATACGTAGAACCCCCGCTACGAGGAATTAAAAATCGGTTCTTAGCAATGCTACAACCACTTAGAAGAAAATGAAGATAACAGACTTCAACCTAGCTCCGATATCCTACCCTTAGACATCTCTGGTTGTACATTACTATAACAAGCCATGCTTATTTCCCTATGAAAGCATCCTACATCTGCGATGCTACTATTTCTTTGTCTTTCTGCATTTTTTCTAGTACTATCGATAAGATGTAATCATTCATACTTTTGTCTTCTTGCGCTGCACTAATTCGTATCGATTTTCTAGTTTCCTGAGAACATTCTAATGTAATGCGTGCTCTTTTCGATTTTTCGGAATCTTCCATAATGTTTTTGTTCACCATTACCATCCTCATCTATCTGTTTTGCTAAAGTGTTTTCATCTTAACAATACCCCTAATTCCAGTAAATCATCAATTCACTGTTTACTTAAATATATTGGAATCTTAAAGTTAAGAAAGATCAAAGGATACATAGAATGCAAGGACTCAACTGATGCACAAAATAGCCGTTTCGAATCAAAAAGGTGGCGTAGGAAAATCAACTACCTCCATTAATCTTAGCGCAGGACTTGCTCGCGCTGGAAAAAAAGTCCTTCTTGTTGATTTAGATCCTCAAGGTCACTCAAGCTTGGGCCTCGGCATTAAAACAGAAAATCGGCAGACGATAGCAGAGCTTCTATGCCAGGACGACTGCACTATAAAAGATGTGATCCAGCAGTCTTACATTGATAACCTGCACGTTATCCCCTCTGACAATTCTCTCTCCGCTGCAGAATATAAGCTGGCGCAGACGACAGCAAAAGAATTTGTGCTGAGAAAAAAACTTAAAAATGCAGACTACGACTATATCATTATCGATACATCCCCTACCTTCAATACCCTTCTGGCTAATGCCTTTTTAACAGCAGAGCACATCATTTTACCTGTCCAATTAGATTATTTCAGCCTGGCCGGGATTCAATCCTTTTTGGAATCTGTAAATTGTACCAACGAAAAGGCAGGAAGCCTAGTAGACCACCATGCCCAAGTCATGGGGGTTCTATTCACCTTCTTTAAAACTCGAAGCAATCTTTCAAAACGAGTGCTCGAAGCTGTCAATGATCTATTTGGTGACAGAGTTTTCGATACCAAGATTCCAGAAAATATCAAACTTAGTGAAGCTCAAGAATCTAGCAAATCAGTCTTTGACCATGATCCGAAATGTTCAGGAGCTGAAGCTTATGGAAATTTAGTTAATGAAGTTATGAGGAGACTAACCAATGTCAGCAATTAATGAACTCAAAGAAAAATCTAAAAAGCAACTTCAAGTGAATGAAAAACGCAAGATGGGGCTAAGTGAAATGTTTGGAGATCAGTCGGTTGGAAAACCAGCTAACCAGCAAGATGGAAACCCAGAAAACAAGCAACCCAGCGACATGGACAACCATCAAGCCATAAACATTATCCACCAGATGGCCAGTCTCACAGATAGCCAGGAACTTTCTAATCATCCTTCCCAACAAACCATTTTTCCACGCGAGCAGCTAGCTGGACATACAACAATCCACCCTGTTGGAAAAATGGACACTCAGATGGATGTTAAACCAGAAACCAAGTTAGTTAGACAGCCAACCATCCTAAGCAAACAATCAAAAAATCAAAAAATTCCGACGTTTAAAATGACCTTTAATTTAAGAGAGGATATTCATAAGGCGTTTAACGATCTATATGCGAACCGGATTTTGCAGGGGAGAGCGACAGAAAAATCCGAAATGATTTGTGAAGCGATCCAACTCCTTCTCACCATGGAAGAAGAATAAGTAAATAACTAAAAAACAAAAGCTTACTCCAGGGGATTTGGCATGATCGGAAATATAGCTAAGGAAAAATTGAAAGCATCCATCCGGATAGAAGATGTGATCGACCATCTTGATCTGCGCCATAAACTTGGGCTCAAGCCTCTCGGAGGCTATCTAGTAGGAAACTGCATTACCGGACATGAATCAAAAAGCTCTCAATGCTGCAAACTAGGCCCTGGCTGGGGGCATTTACATTGTTTTAGCTGTAACGAATCCTTTGATATCATAGAACTCATCCAAAAAGAGAAAGGACTCAATTTTGTCGAGTCCTGCAAATATCTAGCCGAAACATTCCGCACAGACCTTCTTGATGAACTACAAAAAGGTGGATTCTCTGCACCAGAAAAACCATCGTATTCCTCATCCAGCCTCTTTGAAATGATCTTTCAATATGGAAAAGAACTGCTATTCTCCCCTCAAGGGAAAGAAGCCCTGGACTACTTGGTAAAGGTACGGGGATATGATCCAATATACCTTCAAGGTACTGAATGGATATATTGGCCGGAAGATGCAGAAATAAGAAAGTATTTAAGGTCCAAACTCCCTAGCGAGAGACAGCAGGAAGCCACTTCGATTAAGCTCAACGGAAACGGCGGAGATTTATTCAGAGCGGCTCTTCCCTTTAGAGACCGATTCGGCAAAATTCTTGGATTTGCCAAAAGAGCTACAATTAAAGAAGGTGTTTCAGATCCAGAAGGAAAAACTCATCGATGGAGCTATACCTCCGGACTCAAAAAAGACGACCCTTTTAATATTTACAGATGTCGAAGAGAAAAGCAGCTCATCCTAGTAGAAGGACTTCCCGATGCTGCTTATCTTCCAAGCGTAGGCATAAAAAATATCGCAGCCACCGGACAAGGGGAATTATCCTCCAAGCATATTGAGAGCTTGAAAATTTATGAAATCGAGCGAGTCATTATCGTCTTTGACAATGATGCCAAAGACGGCAAGGGAGAGATAGGCTCCATTGAAAAAGCAAAAAAAGCCTCTGAACTTTTGGAAAAAAATGGAATCCAGGCATTTATCCTGCCTCCACATTTCCTGGCTCCATTCAAAGACCCTGATGAATATGTCAAAGAAAATGGTCCAGAAGCATTTAAGAAGCTTATCGAAGAAAAGGCCCAGGCGCGCTTTAGATGGCTTCCTTCTTACTTTACCTACAAACATGACCTGTCTACTGACCTCGGTCGATTCACGGCCCTTGGAGAGGCTTCTAAAACATATGCCAAGATTGAAGATGAATTCAGCAAGAGCATTTTTAAGCAGGAGATAGAATCTATCTTCAAATTGCCATCTAACGAGATCGATAACGTTCTAGCCAAAGCCCTAAAAGAACAGAAAATTCAAGATGATGCTAAAAAATATAAGCAGTCTTTGGAAGAGGCTCAACAACTCCTTTCCCAAGGAGATATTGTTAAAGCTACCCATATCCTTTCAAAATTAAAAAATGAGGATAAAACTGGAACTTCCCTCCTTAAGCCGTATACCGTAGAAAATCTAAAGGCAGATTTATCGAATATCCAGGAAGGGCTAAAAACCGGGTATAAATCCATAGATAAAACGATTCAAATCCCTCAAGAAGCTATCACCATCATTGCTGGAAGGCCTTCTCATGGAAAAACAACGACCCTGCTTAACTTCTTTGTGAACATGGTAAAGCTATATCCTGAACGTGAATTCTACTTTTTCTCCTATGAAGAACCAAAAAATCAGATTCTCTTAAAAGTTCTGAATATCCTCAGCGGAGAATGCATTAATGAAGCTAACAACCTCTCCAATTTAGAAGGCTATCTCAAAGGTGGAATCACCAAAATTCCTAAAATTAATGAAGCCATGGCTATCCTTCAATCATGGACGGAAAGTCATCGACTTGTTGTTTGCGACCATCCCTTCTTTGTTGATGATTTAAGTGGGGAGATTGCTCTCTTAAAGCAAAGAGGCAAAATGGGCGCTATCTTTATTGATTACATCCAAAAAATAAAATTCCGAGGAAAAGCTTCTACCAGGCAGCTTGAACTGCAAAAAATCTCAGAATCCATTCTTGAAATAGCCAAATTCAACTCTGTTCCTATTATTTTAGGAGCTCAGCTCGGAAGAGGTAACACAAAATCAGAGGTATTACGGCTTGATAATTTACGCGAAGCCGGCGATATAGAAAATGACGCAAAACTTGTTCTAGGCATTTGGAATGCATCTAAAGAAAACGTAGAAATGAATCGGGATTCCTCTATGGGCCGCATGGTAGATCTAGACTTAGTGGTCCTTAAAAATCGCAATGGCCCTTCCAACCAAACCATATCTCTTGTATTTGATAGACCCTTATCCACACTAAAAGAAAAGAGCTGATCTACATGGAAAAAACCAAAAAAACTAAAGAAAAGAAAAAGCCTATAGATAAAGTAGTAGCAATACTACCAGCTCTTGAAATCCCTGGAGAGTCCGATTATCAGCTTACAGTAGTAAATAAAAAACTGCATGTCGTGAATAATAGAACAGGGAAAACTATAAATATCAATACCGTCGATGATCTGCAGCAGTTAGGAGTATCTCTTAGCGAAGTTCCCCGCTCTGAAAGCAAAGAATGGGAGCCCGCTACATCTTCAATCCAAGACTTTTCCCCAAACCATCTTACTTCTTTGAAAAACATCCTCAGTGAAATGGTCCCTACCGCTCAGCGATCATTAATTGAAGAAGCCATCGAAAAACTTGTCGAGCACTCCTCGAATAAAGAAACTTTTGCCCTTCCTTCCCATCCATTAATGTTCACTCTTCTTGCAATGTTTGCCGGCAAGCCGGACATGATCCCAAGACGCCTATTAGCAAAACCCCATTCTGAATGGACCGAAAAAGAGCAGAAAGAGGCTGAAGAATTCTTTTCTTCCATTATTAAAGTGGAAAAAACCACTTCCTATGAAAGTGGTAGGGAAGAAGTTCATTCCAAACATATCGCAGTCATCAGCGATAACCCTAAAGTGGAAGCTTCAGCTCAAATCGACATGTCACTTTTTAAATCCGACATCCATTTTAGAGAAGTAAGCTTAGCCCTTTATATTAAACGTACCTTTGGAGCTGAAGGTCTAAGACACCTTTTAGGCTTATTGATTGGCTTGGAGGAAAATTTCAGAAATGGGCATTTTATTTGGAGTGTTAACGACCATTTAGCAAGACTTGGGCATAAAAAGAAAGCTAACGGCTCCTACCATCCCGAGCTGAAAAAGACTGCCAGCGAAGTTATTAGGATCTTCCAAAGCCTTTTTATAACGGCTCGTAGAAAGGATGGCAAAAGCGAAGTCCTTCGAGGAGAGCGCCTCTTTAGTATAGATGGATTCCAACAAGAAATATTCGATAAAGTGATCATCGATGAAAAAATCAAACTACGAGCTACAGATTTTTGGTACAAAAATGCATTTGACCCTAAGGACAAGCAATCAGCTAAATATACGAAGCTACTTAAAAAAATAGCCCAAGAAAATCATCGAGAACATCCCTTAACCATCTATTTGACCCCTCTATTAGCAATTTTTTGGAGAATGAGCCCTCAACAAAAAATTTCAGTCACTAATTTGATGGATTGGTGTCATCTTGGGTCTGAAAGCAAATACAAGTTAAGAGATCTGCGGTCCTTAGAGTCCGAACTCAATTACATGAAAGAACGTGGCTATTTAGGAGAATGGACTCATACCGGAGAAAAAGGGCTCCCTTCTGATTGCGAAAACCCATTTGGCTGCTCTTTTACCCTAACCCCCCCTGAGTGGTTCGCACAAGAGATTAAGCGCATCCAGGTTAATAAAGAACTTCCTTCTTTAGAAAAAAAAGATGGCACGGTCAACATCGAAGAATTTAGAGAAATTTATAAAAAATCCCAAATGAACGTAAGGCAATTCGGAAACCACCTCGGTATTACCGGTCAAATGGTGAGTTATCTTCTCAATGAAAAGAGGCAAATAACGAATGAAGTCTCTGAAAAAATAAAAGCATTTGCAAGCAAATTTTTGTAAACAAAACCGACCCTCGTTCTTCACCACGAGGAAAATTCAGAAGAGAAAGATGAACTTTTAGCCATAGTCTAAATAAGAAACCATAGTTTGTAAACAAGTGTAAACAAAATCGACCCCTCTCATTCACTCAGTCCAAATTGGTAGCTGATCATCCATTTGTCTGGTAGTATTGCTGAGCGGCTGTATGGCTTCCCATACAACCATACGACTGGTTAAACACACACCCAGATAACCATTAATCCAGACACACAACAGCTACCAAACCAAATTTATGGATTTATGGTATGTAGAATCCAATTGCGCTAGAGGTTAAAAAATCTGATATGCTTTATGATTGAACTCCATACCATAAAAGGATCTCTTCTATTTATTAGAGAAGGCTACCTCAAAAGTAGTCCAACTTTTAAAAAACTGTCAACAAAACCGACCCACGTGCTTCACCATATGAAAAATTCAAAAACAGAAAAATGAGCTTCTAGGCATCTCAAAAGCAGGAAAATATAGTTTGTAAACAAGTGTAAACAAAACCGACCCCTCTCATTCACTCAATACAGATTAGTGGCTGTACATCCATTTGTTTGGCAGTCTGTCCGGGTGGCAGTATGGGAAACCATACATCCATAAAGATGGTTAACTGGCCAACCGCATACCCAACCAACCATTAATCCAGATATCCAATAAGAAAAAACCTGATTTAACGGACCCTCTCGTATATATTCAATAAGCACTAGATGTAAAAAAATCCGATTTTCTTGGTGATTGAACTCCACGCCCTAAAAGGACACCTCCTATTTAATAGAGGACCCATACAAGGGGGAAAGTCATCTTGTAAACAGCTGTAAACAAAATCGACCCACGCGCTTCACCACAAAGCAGATTTAAAATAAAAAAACTAACCTCCATGACATTTCCTGTTCCGGAAAACATTGTTTGTAAACAAGTGTAAACAAAATCGACCCCTCTCATTCACTCAGCCAGCAGAGGACCCCACATTCATTTGTTTGGAAGCCTGACTAATTAGCTGGTCATGCGTACACAGATACCAAACAGGCTAATGAACTAATTTAGGGGACTAATGTCATCTTGAGTCCGAAAGCCTTTAGAGGTTAAAAATCTAATCTTTGGAGTTTTAAACTCTATATCACAAAGAATCATTCTTATTTAGTAGAGGACCCAGGAAAGGGAAACGGGCTTCTTGTAAACAAGTGTAAACAAAATCGACCCTTCTCACTCACTCTCATGGAAGCGTTAAAACACCAATTTTTAAATAGAGAACTCCTCATTTCTTAGATTTAATTAACAATGCAACCCTTTTGAATTAGAACTACTTTCACAAATTTGGAACCGGCTACTCGGCTCAAATAAATACTCTCCTTAGATTAATTCGCTTTTTGTAAACAAGCGTAAACAAAATCGACCCATTTCGATCACTCTTCTCTTTTGATTCTTCTTATCTTTGTAAACAAGATCGACCTTCGTAAATCACTACAGCGACCCCCTTGGATCACCATATCGACCCTTCTTGATCACTGATGGTTTTATAAAACACTGAAATTGAGTAATTTACTCTTAAGTAAACAAGCTTAATTATATTCAACTAGAATATAAATGTTTACAGCTAACGCGGTAAACAAAAGCTCTCTCTCGCTTTGCTTCGAGAGCTCGAAAAAGCTATCTAACCCACCAAAATGTCTTCTTGTAAACAAAATCGACCCTACTCGATCACTCTCCCTCTTTAAACGCTTGGGATCTTTGTAAAAATGATTCATAGAACAGTTGTTCAATGCAAATATAATGCTAATAAAGGTATTTCACAGCTGGGGAAACAGATATCCATATAGCTGGGCGTGTGTTCTACCAGACACCCAGTTAACCGTTAATCCAGCTGAGCGCGATGTTACTTGAGCAGAGGGAAGAATATTTAAAAAAGATTAGATAGAAATTAATGGCATCAAGGCGCCACGTTTTCTAAAAGCATTTTCTAGCTGCGTCATAAATCCCTTTTCTTCATAGACTATAGCTGTTGGAGGATGTATGCCCTCCTTAACTTCTATATAATTATTGAGAGCTTCAACGGTGATTGTTGAATTTTTTTTCTGGAGCATCTCTCTAGCTAAGGCTAATGAATATTTTTTATTATCTTCTTTAGAGTTGTTAGAATTAAGAGATTTATCTTGTTTTTCCCACGCCTTCATCTCGCCATAAGCTTCTCCAAAATACTTGTTTAAGTTTGATGGAGTTCCTATTCTATTTACCCAATATGGTTTATGTAAGCCCCAAATAAGCACTTTTTTTATTTCTTCACTTGATCGAGATTTTAGGAGAGCAATAATATTTTGTAGGGATCGTTCTTTTACTGGACCACCAGCTATAGGATTGTATTTTGGGTCGATTTTTTTCTTTTCTTGGATAAAGAAATCTAGAATTTCTTTTGCCTGATCCATTTCAGGAGAAGGCTTCTCATCCTCGTTTATTGAAAGAAGTTTCTCTTTTCGCCTCACTAAGTACTTTTCCTCATTCAGACAAAGGATATCGTGTAAATCGGTTCTTTGATAACTTTTTAAATATCCCAAGCTTTTAGCTACTGAATATACTTCATCAAGAATGGTATTCGCTCTATCCTTTTTTCTTCTATATATGGACTCTGGCATTTTTAGGTTAATTGCTATCTCTTCAGGCGTCCATTTTATTGTATAAGTTTTTTTTTCTTGAGAGGATCTTCTCTGCATTTCAAATTGAACTCTAAGAAAAAGTAGAAAACGAAAAGTATAAGAAGATGCCTTTCGTTTTCCAATAAGGCCTCTAACCTCTTCTCTCCAGTTAAACGGTATTAACAAATAAAAACTTTCTCTTTGATCTAAAAAAATAGGACTTGGAGTGATTTCATAATATTCTAAAATCCGTGTCTTTCTATTCCTAATTTCTTTGATCATAAAAAGTTTGTCTACAGTAGTAACTTCCTCTTTTATCCATGCCCCATATTTATCTTTTTTGGGGTTCCCATTTTCATCATAAGCAAGCCGTGTATAGTAAAAACAGTATTGAGTACTTCCTAAATGCTCTAAAGCTTTCAGAGCCATTTGGACAGCTCCGGCACTTTTAATATTTACCTTTGCCCATTTTAGAATTTGTGATTGCGTGGCTCGAAGTCGAGGGAGCATGGTAAGATTTTTATAAGAGATAGGAATTTTTCCAGATGGGTATTTTTCTTTTTCTAAACTAGGTATTTCAAGTGGATCCAGATTTCCTTGATAATCGGTTTTAGTAAACCCATGCAGCAACGCTTCTAACATTTTTTGCTGCATATCAGTAAGGTCTACTCCAAACCTTGAGAATTCCCTCTCTATAGCAATTCCATAAATCTCGGAAAATTCTTTAACCTTTTCTTCGCTAAATTTATCAAGTTGCTGACGACTTCCTAGAAGGTTTTTCATTGAGTGAATGCTTATTTGAGTGGCTTGTTCTTCTATATTATTTTCTTCCATCGGAGTCTCCTTGAAAAATGTTAGCGGCTCTATGCCCCGCATCCTAGTCTCGACCTCATATTTTTTCAACCTATAGATCTTTTTAATTTTCCCTATGAACAATCCTTCTAAAATATCTATTCACTTTTTTAGAAAATCGTTCATATTTTGTCGCGGCTTTGTCTATGAAGCATTCATAATATGTCGCATATTAGACAAAGTAATCATAATTTGTCTTGAAATCCTTACATAATACGTCGCGTTACCCCTATGAGGCATTCATAATTTGCCGCAAAAACCCAGTTCATAATATGTCGCGCGTTGCCTATAGAGTATTCATCATAAACCGCACTTTTGTTCAGGATTTGTCGCAGTCTTATTCATAATATGTCGCGGTTTCGTTCATATAATGTCGCAATCTTCCCTATGAAAAACCAACTCCTAGACTCTTATAGATTTACTTAAGATATATATAGAAAGAAGAAAGGGGATCGGCTTTATCAGCCTTTTTTTTAGTTTCTTTCTACAAAAATAAGGCCTTAGTGTTTTTTGAGGATTTCCTAAAATTACAAGTTTTAAATTTCCTCTTGTACAACAGCCACGCACTTAGACTAAAAATCAGTGTATTGA
>Ga0118677_10012013_pt1 | contig 12815 bp, 9 predicted proteins | sample AliMusrvi5mmetaG_FD_86154 | JGI IMG/M metagenome (GOLD analysis project Ga0118677, IMG submission 86154)
GGTCGGACGAAGCAGCCCGAGGGCAGTCACGGGCAAGCTGCTGCGGCTGAATGTGCTACGCCTTAAGTAATTCAAAGCGTCGGCCCAACTTTCACCGTCAGTTGCCCTCAACAAAGGCCGCTCCAGATATGGGTAATGACAAGGGCTTCAGGGTGTCCGTAGACCTCTAACCAGAACGCTCCGCGCTCCAACGCCCCAACGCTCCACGTTCCCAACTCCGTTTCGTGCCGTTTTGCCGCCGATTCGTGCCTATTCCCCCTCCGCCCCCTTGACCCTTTGAAAAGGCTTCCGATAACACGGCAACTATTATGCAGTCGTTTCTATACCCATCCCTCGCCGGGCTACCGTCAGCAGCGAATCCCTCAAGCCATTCCCGTGAACTAGCGCCGCGTCTTGGAGGTTCCCGAGTTATTAAACTGCACCTTGCTTTCAATCGGCCTAAGGGAAGCTGGATGAACTGGTTGGGGCGGCCTTTGGCCGTCGCCACCGCCAGCCTGGTGCTGATGACCAGTGCCCTTGCGTTTCCCGACGAATCAATTCCCAATGATCAATCCAATCTCCAGCCCCTCATCAATGCAGGCGGCACGGAGCTGACCTTCGACTGGCCGATGATTAGTATTGGCACGGCCGAATACAAGGAAGGGCCGACCGGCGTGACCGTGTTCCGCTTTGGCCGCAAGGTTTTGGCCGCGTACGATGTGCGAGGAGAACCGGGAACCGCCAACACCGATTGGTTGCGTCTGGGTCGTGACATACCCAAAGTGGATGCCGTGGTGCTTTCCGGCGGTTCTCTCTACGGCATCGAGTCCACCACGGCCGTGGCAACGGCCATGAAAAACGACCAGTTGCGCACAGGCACTTGGAGCGACGTCGCGTATACGACTGGCGCCATCATTTATGACTTGGGCGACCGGCGTTTGAACGAGATTTATCCCGATAAGAAACTGGCCCAAGCGGCGTTTCGCGCGGCGAAGCCGGGTGTCTTTCGCGTGGGTTCAGCGGGCGCGGGACGGTTTGCCAAGACCGGTGCCCTTTTCGGCCTCAACGCGCATTCCGGCCAAGGCGGCGCGTATTACGAGAAAGGCAATCTCAAGATCGCATGCTTCACCGTCGTCAATGCCCTGGGGGTGGTGACGGATCGCGAGGGTCACATCAAAGCCGGCTACCGCGACCCCGCGTGGCCGGCCAATGTCGTCACTACTACCGACCTGCTGAAATTAGTGCGGGAAAAGGGTCGTGGCGGCCCGGCTGAAACCAAGCCCACGCAAAATACCACCATCAGCCTGGTGGTAGTGAATCAGAAGCTTTTGGTTGCTGATCTGCAACGATTGGCAATTCAAGTCCACACATCGATGGCGCGTGGATTGCAGCCGTATGCCACGGAATGGGACGGCGACGTGTTGTTCGCAGTCTCCACCGGCGAGGTGGATTTGCCCCAGGACGAAAAAGAACGCACCACAGCGATTGCGCTGATTCCGACCATTGCCTCCGAAGTCATGTGGGATGCCATTTTGTCCTCCGTGCCGGAACAGCCCCAGCAGCCGCCAGTGATTTCCGTTTCCACGCCGCTGCCGGAGAAATGGGCGGGAAAATACCGGTTCAGCCGTTTCGTCACCGTGGAAATCACAGCCAAAGCCGGCAAGTTGTTCGCGCAGGCGACCGGCGAGCGCGATGCCTACGCGGTTGGACGCGTCAAAGCCGTTGAACTGGTTCCCGTATCGGAGTCGCTGGACACCTTCACCATTGCTCCTGCCCATCGCTATCCACTAACGCTGGGTTTCTCGAGCGGCACGCTCGTGATGAACCCGGGGTTGTGGGCGCAATACAGCCAGAAGCAGTAGGACGGTAAATAGAAATGCAACCCATGAAGGAATCTATGATCAAAACCCCAGTCCTTGCGGTGCTCGGTTTGTTGACCTTCGCAGTCCATCCGGCCGCACAGGCCCAAACGCTCGGTCATGCCCTCCCCGTGGCCGACGAGGCGATGACAAAGCTCAGCGACGCCGATTTGGCCAAGGAAATGCAAAACCCCGTGGGGGGCGTGATTAGTGTGCCGCTGGAAAACCGTGTGGACTTTGGGCCGGGTAGCCTCTGGCGTTACACGATGAACGCTCAACCCGTAGTGCCCTTTGAGATACAACGGGACTGGCTCCTGGTTTCGCGCACGATCCTGCCGGTGGTCTATGCATCAACGCCGGTCGGGGGAGAACCCAGCTTCGACAACGTGGAGGTATCCGCCCTTGCGAACGGACCCAAACGGGGCGGCCTGGGTGACATTACGCAGAGCTTTTTTCTTGCTCCCAAAGAAGCGATGGATGGCTGGATCTGGGGTGCCGGCCCGGTGCTGCGGCTGCCGTCTGCCACGCGAGAGGAGTTTGGTCAGGGCCGTTGGGGGGCTGGTCCGACGGCTGTGGCTCTGCGCCAGGATGGACCCTGGACCTATGGCATGCTGGCCAACCATATCTGGTCCTTTGCCGGTTGGGGGCCGGAGAATGTAAACACCACGTATCTCCAACCGTTTCTGGCCTACACCACCGACTCGCTCACGACTTTCAGCCTGGGCTCGGAAACGGCCTATGATTGGGTTCAACGACAGTGGGTAGTGCCCATTGATCTTGGAGTTTCGCAGCTCGTGCGCATCGGCGGGATGCCCTTGCAGCTTGGCTTGGGGGCGCGTCTGTATGCCGACCGGCCCGATGGTGGTCCTGACTGGGGATTGACCTTCACTATTACCTTCATGTTCCCCAAGTGATACTTACCTGAAGGAGTACCAAACCAGGCAGGGCTTTATAGAGAAGAATACAAAAAGAGAAAGTAAGACATGATCACTCGTATCAACCAGATGGTTAGGAGTGCCGCAGGCAGCTTACGCTTTGGCTTCAGCGCCGCCATGCTGTTCGTGGCATTAGGATTGTCGGCTGAAACGGCGGACTACGTGCTTAAGAATGGCGCCATCTACACCATGGACGCCAAGCAGCCCAAAGCCCGAGCCATTGCCATCAAGGGTAAGCAAATCAGCTATGTCGGGAGCGACAAAGGCGCGCAGGCCTATATCGGTGACAAAACACAGGTCACCGACCTCAAGGGCCAGATGCTGATGCCGGGCTTTGTGGAGTCACACATCCACCCTACCTTGGCACTTTTCGCCCTCGGCGCGGATTTGCAGACCGACTCCGTGGACGATGTACTGGCAAGGACGAAGGCCTGGGCCGACGCCCACCCGGACGCCAAAGTGATCCAAGGTTTTGGCTGGCGCTATCCCCTGTTTTCAACGACCGGGCCAACCAAGGCGGCTCTGGACAAGCTGTTTCCCGATAGGCCGGTGCTTTTGGTTGCCATTGACTGCCACAGCGCCTGGGTCAACAGCAAGACACTCCAAATGGCGGAGGTGGATGCCAAGACTCCTGATCCGGCGCCGGGGGTGAGTTACTTCCAGCGCGATCCCAAAACCGGGGAGCCGACCGGCTGGGTTGTCGAGACTCTCGCCGAGCAGCAAGTCCTGGCCAAGCTGAATCCGCCCACCCCCGAAGCCGTGATGGCCGCTGCGGGTGAATTCCTGCAGAAGTTTGCGGCGGCAGGCATAACGGCCGCGTGGGATGCCGGGATTGGTGTCATGCCGACCGAGCGCGGTCTGGAGGGCTACCAGCAAATGGAGAAGGAGGGCAAACTGCCGGTCCGAATCGTCGGCAGCTATTATTGGAACAATTCGGCGATCACCGACCCCGTGGAGAAAACACTCGCCTTGCGCGAGAAGTTTCACTCGGAGTTGGTGCAAGCCCGGACCCTGAAGATCATGTTCGACGGCGGCGAGGCCCAGCACACGGCGGTGATGCTCCAGCCCTACGCCGACCGGCCCGGCTTTTTGGGTGAGTTCTCCGTGGACCAGAAGCTGGTCAATGCGGCGGTCCTGAAAGCGCAGGCCAACGGAATTGACACCCACGCCCATTGCTATGGCGACGGCACCGTCCGGGCCTACCTCGACGCCGTCGAGGCGGCGCGCAAGGCTTACCCCAACAGCCCGTCGCGGCACGCCGCTGCGCACGCGATCTTCGTCTCCGATCAAGACGTGCCGCGCTTTGCCAAGCTGAACGTGACGATGCAAAGCTCAGCCCAGTGGGCTACGCCCGACCCGACTATTAAAAGGACGGCGGAGATCGTCGGGGAGGACGTAGCTTTCCGGGAGTTCTTCCGTCACAACTCAGTCCTGAAGGCCGGCGGGCGCCTCGCGCTCGGCTCGGACTGGCCTGCCTCGGGCTACGTCGCAACCTATCGTCCGCTGGACGCCATCCAGGTGGCGGTAACGAGAGCGCTCTTGACGCAGTACGGAAAGGACCAATTCACGCCCGTCCTGCCACCCCAAAACGAGCGCATCACACTGGACCAGGCGCTCAAAGCCGGCACGCTGGACGCGGCGTATGTGCTCGGACTGGAAGACAAAATCGGTTCACTTAAGCCGGGCAAGCTGGCCGATATTGTTGTGCTGGAGAAAGATCTGCACAAGAGTGCGCCCAGCGAGATCAGCACCACCAAGGTCAAATTAACCATGATGAACGGCAAGATCACCTATCAGGCGCAATAGAAAGGTTTGGAGCATTAACAACACTATGAATCAAAAAACAGCAACAGCGATGAACACAGCAAAGGAACAATCCGGGGGGCATCAAATGAATAGACGGAGTTTTACTGGTTGGGTACTTACCGCGCCGTTCTTGATGAAGGCGAGCCTCGCGGCGGCGGCGCTCGATTCTCCAGCCGCGCGGGCCGATGCCGACGATCCGCTCTGCTACGCGTCGGTCGACGAACTCAAGGCGATGTTCCAGGCCCGGAAGGCCTCGCCGGTCGATCTGCTGAAGGCCCAGATCAAGCGAATCGAAGCGCTCAATCCGAAGGTTAATTGTATCACCGACAAGCATTTCGACCAGGCGCTGAAGGATGCCAAACAGTCCGAGGAGCGCTATCGGCGAGGCGAGGCAAGGCCGCTCGAAGGAATTACGGTCGCCCTCAAGGACGAAGTGGCATTCCTCCGGCCGGGTTGGCGCACAACGCAGGGCTCGCTCCTCGGCAAGGACTCGCCCCTCGCAACGGAAAGCGGAGCCGTCATCGACATGCTCGAGGCGGCGGGAGCCGTCATGCCGTTTCAGACGACGGTGCCGGAATTCTATCTCTTCATCGGGGCCTCGACCCGCGCCTGGGGCACGACCCGCAATCCTTGGAACCTCCGATACTCCCCGGGCGGATCGTCCGCGGGATCGGGAGCGGCGCTCGCCGCAGGGTTCACGACGCTTGCCATGGGCTCGGACATGGGCGGCTCGATCCGCATTCCGGCCTCGCAAAACGGTATCTACGGTTTCAGACCGCCCTTCGGGCGGGACGCCGGTGCGGAAGTCCCCTACTCGACCTCGGGCCCGATGGCGCGACGCTTCGACGACCTTGTCCATCTGCAGAACGCGGTCGTTGGCCCTTCCGAGAAGATCATGGCCGCGATCCGGCCTCGACTCGACTATCCCTCCCAATACCCGGACCTTTCGGGGTGGCGCATCGCCTTCGATTGGAGCGCCGGCATTGCCACTACCATTCCGTCGGTGAAGAACGCGATGTTGAAAGGCATCGAGACGCTGCGCGGCGCCGGCTGCATCGTGGATGAGGTTGACTGCGGCTTCTCGAAGGAAGAGAAGTTCGTCTTCCTGCGCGGGCTGTTGTCGACGTCCATAGGCAGTTTTATCGAGGCCGCGAATGCTCATCGGGATCTGCTCTCGCCCTATATGGCGGAAATGCTCGAACTGGCCAAGCCCGTCGGACCGCACCAGGCCGAGGCCGTCGAGGAGTTGCTGGAACGCTGGCATCGGCAGGTCCAACAACGCGTTTTTGGGAAAGGCTACCGCATCCTGCTCATGCCGACCATGGCGACGCCTCTTATCGGCGCCGACATGTTCAAGAGCAAGGAGAAGGGACTGGATCCATGGACGGGCACCGGGCTGGGGCTCGCGCTGACGTGGCCGTGGAACGCCCTCAACCGGTATCCGATCGTGGACGTGCCGCTCGGCCTGGTCGAAGAGCGGATGCCCTCGGGCGTGCAGGTGATTGGGCAGACGTTTACCGATCTCGACACCTTCCAGTTCGCATCCAACTGGTCTCGACTCTGGCCGGCCCTCTTCACCGACGGACGATTCCCGACCTTCGCCTGATGTCGTGCCGGCGGTAGCATTCCGAGGGATCGATGCCGCCGGCAGACATCAGCATTACGAAAGTAAACCTGACGATGATGAACGGAAAGACCGCCCACCGAAACGGCTTATGAGCTGTCCGGTTCACAAACCGTCGGAAAGCGGACGCGGCAACCAAAGCGATTATGCAGAAATGGCTGTATCTCACTCTGGCAATCCTCAGCGAGGTTGCGGGCACATCTGCGCTGAAATTCTCGGAGGGTTTCACCCGGCTCGTGCCCTCAGGTATCGTCGTCGTGGGGTATGCCATATCATTCTACTTCCTGTCGCTCACGCTGAAGGGGATTCCGATCGGTGTCGCCTATGCCATCTGGTCCGGTGCCGGAACCGCGCTGGTTACGCTGGTTGCCTGGGCTTTCCTGGGACAGAAGCTCGACGCAGCAACAGGCATCGGCATTCTGCTGATTATCGCGGGCGTGCTGGTCCTGAACCTGTATTCTAAGGCGGTGGGACACTGACATCAGCTATGCGGCTGAATCCGAAAAGCACCTTCCCACGGCCAACGCCAGTCTGGCTTTTCCCGGCCCCGACCACGGCGACCTCGGCCTGGAGCTTTCACAGAAGTTCTCCGATGTGGTTGCGCTCAAACTCGGCAAGTTGAACATGATTGACGCCGTCAAAGCGACCCCGATTAAGGGCGGTGGCGGCATTGACACGTTTATGAACACGGCCCTGGCGGCGCCGATCACCGGACTGATGCCGCCGGAGATTCTCGGCGCGATTCTTAGCGTGAACACAAAGCCCGTGTCGTTTGCGGTGGCCGTGTATGATCCGGTTAGCGCCGCCGAGCGCACGGGGTTCGAGAATCCGTTTGGCGAGGGAGTCGGTTTTCGTGCGAGCGCCACGCTGAAGGCCAAGCCGTTCGGTCTCCAGGGGTTTTACGGGATCAAGGCTATGTTCAGCACCCTCCAGGGGTTCGATTTCAATGCCATCCCCGATCTTCTGTCGCCATCGGGTAACGGCACGGTGAGCATGACGCGGTCATGCCCCTATTATTCCGCGGTCAGCGTCCAGCAATACCTTTATCAGGATTCGTCTGACCCAAGTCGTGGCTGGGGTTTCTTTGGGGAGTTCGGGATGTCTGACGGCAATCCGACGGCGCAGCAGTGGGCGGCGCTTTTAGGTTTCGGGGGCACCAGTCCGCTGCCCGATCGCGCCGCCGACCTTTGGGGGATAGGAGTGTTTCGGAATTCATTGACCGATCCTTTGGTGTGGGGAATGAGGTCCCTGCTGGAATTGCGCGAGGAGCAGGGCTTGGAGTTCTTCTACAACGTGGCGTTAACGCCCTGGCTCCACGTCACTCCGGACATCCAGGTGGCCAGCCCGTTTCTGGAGCACAATCCCAGTGCGGTATTCGCCTCGTTGCGAATGAATTTCAAGTTTTGAACAGTCACATTCATGTTTACCAAATAATAACTAACGTGGAACGGAGGCGAATTATGGCGTGGATCTTCATCGTCTTAGCGAGTCTGGATGAAATCGACAGGTCGTTCTGTCATAAGCTGGGATGGGTGGAACGCGATACGCTGCCGCTGTGGGTGGGTTTTGGCAGTGTGTGCATGGCGATCGGTGCCTTGATCCCGAGAAAAGGGTCAGCCATGGCTTGGGTCAATTCCTGGCAGGTCCGCTGCTCAATTAACGAGACTGTCGTGTTTTCTTCGCGTAATATAGGTGGCCGTGCGGCGGCCTCCGGCCTCCTTCCTCCAGCGACTCGGCAACAATCGACCCCATCCACGCGGTAGTTATTGTTTACCGGACAGATCTCACTCAGGGTTGGCTCGCCTGGCGGCTCGCCCGCCTCTCGATGACAAGGTAGAGCGTTGGCAGCACCATCAACGTCAGCAGTGTGGCAGAAACGAGGCCGCCGATGATGACAATGGCCAGCGGACGCTGGGTCTCGGAGCCGATCCCGTGAGAAAGAGCCATCGGCAACAGGCCAAGCATGGCCAGCAGGGCGGTCATCAGCACCGTGCGCAACCGGGTGCCCGCGCCTTGGAGGACGGCGTCACGGGCTCCGAGCCCTTCCTCCTGGAGTTGGTTGAAGTAACTGACCATGACAACGCCGTTGAGCACCGCTTGGCCAAACAAGGCGATGAAACCGACGGCGGCCGACACGCTCAGAGGAATGCCGGTGAGCAGCAACGCGAGGATGCCACCCATGAGCCCGAGCGGGACGTTCACCAGGATCAGCAACGCACTCTTGACCGATTTGAAGGCGTCGAACAGGAGCACGAAGATCAAGAAGGTGCTGATGGGAACGATGAAGGCCAGGCGCTTCATCGCCCGCTGCTGGTTCTCGAACTCTCCACTCCAGGTGACAAACCATCCCTCGGGCAGCGGCAGCCTGCCGATGCGAGCCTGCATATCGGCCACCACGCTCCCCATGTCGCGGCCTTTGATAAAGACGCTGATGGCCGAGAGCCGGGTGCCGTTCTCGCGGCTGATGTTCATGCTGCCGCCAGTTTCCTTGAAGGTAGCCACCTGCTCCAAGGGGATGTGCAGGCCGTCCGGGGTGTCCACCAGCACCTTCTTCAGGTTGGGCAGGCTGCGTTCGGCCTCGGGCAGGCGGACAACAATGCTGAAATGCTTCTCGCCTTCCCACAACTCGGTGGCCGCCTTGCCGGCCAGGCCGATTTCAATGACGTCCTCGATGTCACCGATGTTGAGGCCGTAGCGGGCGGCACGATCGCGGTCGATTTCAATGAGCGCCTGCGGCACTTCACCGGCCCGGTCCACCACCGCTGTGTCAATGCCGGGCACGTCGGCGATGGCCTTGAGCATCTCGCGGGCTCTCTGACGCAGCCGGGCGGAGTCATCGCCGAAGACCTTGATGACTACCTGACCGTCAATCTGGGAGATGCTTTCCAGGACATTGTCACGGATGGGCTGCGAGAAGCTGATCTCGATCCCGGGCAGCACACTCAGGTTGTGGCCCATTTCCTCGATGACCTGGGCCTTGGTCAGTCCGCGTTTCCATTCGCCCGGCGGTTTGAGATCCACGAAGACCTCGGCCATATTGATCGACTTGGGATCGGTGCCATCCTCGGGCCGGCCTGCCTTGGAAACCAGCGTGCCGACTTCCGGCGTGCGGCGAACTATTTCACGAATCTTACGGCAGTAAACCCGGGCTTGATCTACGGAGATGCCCGGAGGCAGGTTGGCGTTGACCCAGATCTTCCCTTCGTTGAGCTCGGGCAGGAACTCCGTGCCGAGCCGGGGCGCCAAGGCCAGACTCGCGCCGAAGCCGGCCAGCGCGAGAATGATGACCATCTTCGGATGATCCAGAGACCACTGCAACGAGGTCAGGTAGGGCCTTTTGATGAACCGCACGAGGGCGTTCTCCTCGTGGGGGATCTTCCTGCGCAGCAGGAACAGGCAGAGCAGCGGCACGAGCGTGAGCGAAAGGAGCAATGAGCCGGCGAGCGCACTAGTCACCGTCCAAGCCATCGGCGCGAAGATGCGGCCCTCGTGGCGTTGCAGCGTGAAAATGGGGATATGGGCGGCAATGATGATGAGCATGGAGAAGAAAGTCGGGCGGCCCACTTCCACGGTAGCACGTTCGATCGCGTGGAGGCGCGCCTGCTTGTTACCGCCCTCTTTCAGCTCACCCAGACGGCGGAAGACATTTTCCACCACGATGACGGCGCCGTCCACGATAATGCCGAAGTCCATCGCGCCCAGAGAAAGCAAATTGGCCGGGATGCCGCGCCAGGTGAGGCCGATAAAGGTGGCCAGCAGCGACAGCGGGATGATGAAGGCGACGATGGCTGCGGCGCGAAAGTTACCGAGAAAGAGCAGCAGCACGAAGGTGACGAGCATGGCGCCCTCCGCGAGGTTCTTGAAGACGGTATGGAGAGTGGTATCGATGAGCCAGGTGCGGTCGTAATACGGGACAACTTTAACGCCTTTGGGGAGAATGGAGTTGTTGAGCAACGCAATCCGCGCCTTGAGGGCCGTGAGCACTCGGGATGGGTTTTCCCCTTTGCGCATCAGCACGATGCCGGAAACAACATCGTCCGCGTCGTCCTGCCCCGTAATGCCCTCGACGGGCAGGTTGCCCAGGGTGACATCGGCGATGTCCTTGACCAGTACGGGTGTGCCGTTGTGTGCGGTGATGACGATGCTCTTGATCTCATCGGCGGAGCGAAGCAGCCCGACCCCACGAATGAGATATTGCTGCGAGCCCTGGGTGACCTTGCTCCCGCCGACGTTGGCGTTGCCCCGGCCGAGCGCGGTATAAAGCTGCTGCAAGGAGATGCCGTAGTAACGCATCCGCGCGAGCTGCGGATTAACCTCGTAAGTCTTTACGACGCCACCAAAGGTGACCACGTCGGCAACCCCCGGCACGGACCGGAAATTGCGCTCGACGACCCAGTCTTCCATGGTGCGCAGATCGCGCGTCGAGTAGCCATCACCCTTGAGAATGTAGCGATAGATTTCACCGATGGCGGTGGAGAGGGCCGCCAGTTGCGGCTGAACGCCCTGGGGCAAGTCGGCGGTGCCGAGACGTTCGAGGGTTTGCTGGCGGGCCTGCGTGTCGGTGGTGTTATCATCAAACGTGAGCATGATGAAGGACAGGCCGAACTGCGTGTGCGAAAACATGCGGACCAGGTGCGGCAGCCCGTTCAACACCGTTTCAATGGGCATCGTGACCTGCTTCTCGACCTCCTCGGGCGCACGACCCGGATAGAGGGTGATGACATTTACCTGGAGGTCCGACACATCGGGAAAGGCCTCGATGGGCAGGTTGTGGAAGGCCACCCAGCCTCCGCCAATGAAAAGGATCACCATCAGCACAACAAACAGCGGCTGATGCAGAGCGAAACTGACGACCCGTTTGATCATGGCAGGCTACTTGAGCATCTGTTGGAGGAGGGTGCAGCCGTCCGTCACGACCCTTTGGCCGAGCTGCACTCCCTTCAGGATAACAACGCGGCCATTTTGCTCAGCGCCGATCTGGACCTCCCGCCGGACGAACTCACCGGGCTGTTCCTCGACAAAGACGTAGTGCTTGTCCCCTTTTAGAAACACGGCCTTGGTGGGCACGCTGGCGCCCGGCTCTTTTCCATCGGGGAGTGCCACGCTCACGAACATTTCGGCCTTCAGCACCCGGCGCTTGTTGTCCACTGTACCTCGGACCTTAATGGTGCGCGTGTTGGGGTCGATGAACTCAGCGACGGTGTCCACGCGCCCGGTGAAGGTCTGGTCGGGAAAGGCGCGACTGCTAAAGGTCAGTTCGCGACCGGGTCGCAGGTGCGGCAGGTCAAGCTCGCTTGCATCAATCTGAATCCAGAGGCGGGTAGGGTCCGTCACGACGAACAGTGGTGCGGTGAACTGTGGCATGTTGGCCAGCATCTGGTCAGGCCTGACTTCCTGGCCGGGTGTCACGCTACGTTCCACGAGAACGCCCGTTAACGGGCTGGGGAGCAGGAAATCCTGGTTGGTCGAGGTCGTCGTTGCTCCGTAAATCGCCAGCCGTCTCTCGGCGCGGTCTTTCTCAGCCCGGGCGCTGGCGTAGTCCGCCTCCGCCGATTCCAGGTCCTTGCGCGGCGCGGCACCGTGCTCGAACAGATCGCGCAGGCGGGTGAGGTTTTGGTCTGCGCGTCGGAGATCACTAGCGGCTTTACGCGCGTCGGACTGAGCCTGGGCAAAGTCCGGGGACTGAATCTCGGCCAGCGGCATACCCTTGGTGACGGGCTGGTTGAGGTCCACAAAGAGCTTGCGGACGATGCCCGCGAACGGGGTGAACACGCGCACTGTAGCGTCCTCGCCCCAAACTAATCGCCCGGTCAGCGGCACAAAAACCGGCTGCTCGGCCCCGACCGGCTCGATGGTCAGCGCGCCCAACTGTGGCGAATTGGTGGCAATCATCACTGTATCCCCACTGACTTTGGCCTCTGGAGTCTCTGTCGCTTCCTTCCCCGGGTTGCAGCCGGCGAGCAGAACGGCCAGCGCGAAGAACGTAATAAGAACTCGGCAACTCATTGTTTCACCTGGGTTGGTTGTATCTCTTGGGTGGCGGCCTTGAACACAGCCCCGGCAGAGGCGGTGTCACCCGCCGCCTGGGCGGCTGCCAGCCGGATGTCGTTGTCGTTGCGCTCGGCTACCAATAAGTCCAACAGAGACGCGCCGCCCTTCTGGTAGGCGTAGGCCATCGTCTGACGTATCTGCTCGGACTTGGGGCGGATGTTCTCTCGGTAGCTGCGCCAGCGCTTCAACGCATCCTCGTAAGCGAGACGGGCAACCGCAATGTCCCCCATCGCCACGGCCTTCGCCTTCTCGAACGCCAGCCGGGCCTGCTCCCGCGCCGCTTCGGCGGCCAGGATGTTGCCCCGGTTCCGATTCCAGAGGGGCACGGGTAAGCTGACCATGAAACCGACCGAGTTGGGGTTATCCGGCGGCTGATGCTCATATTGCGCTTGGAGGGTGGGGTCAGGGATGCGAACGGCTTTCTGGAAGCGCAAATCGGCTTCGGCCTTGCGCAGGGCGGCTTCGGCGACCATGACATCCGGCCGCCAGGTGCCGACAGAATTGGTGTTGATCGGCGTGTTCGCGGTGCAAAGCGTTTCCAGTTGATCGATGAGCAAGCAG
>Ga0118677_10012014_pt1 | contig 12815 bp, 8 predicted proteins | sample AliMusrvi5mmetaG_FD_86154 | JGI IMG/M metagenome (GOLD analysis project Ga0118677, IMG submission 86154)
ATATTGTATTTCCATATTTTACTGCCTTCTATAAATCCAAAATAAAAAACGCCACAAAATCACTAATACACCAAATTTCACCAAAAAAGAAGTGCTTAAGAAGAGCCTTTGTGCTTTTTTGGTGCTTTGGTGGCGAAAAGAATTTTCATGGACTCAAGGATAAATATTGAAACGCGATATCTTATTATTCTCATTACTTAGTTCAAAATTCCATACATTAAAACACAATACGATATCTCTTTAACCATATTACCTGGTAAAACTATATATTATTATTGAAGAATCGGTGGGCCGGGATCTTAATGATTGGGTGGATTCAGCTTAAATCACCCAAAATATTTTTCGTGAACCTTTCCATTTTAAATTGACGATAAGATTTATTCATTAATATCCAGCCCTTTAAGTCAGATTAATTGATAATGGCAAGAAGTTTTTAGAATAATCTAAAAATATGAATACTTTTGCACCGACAAAGGGAATATCCTGGACAATAACGTAAAAATAAACACGCTATGAAATTTAATTTATTCGTATTGATGGCCGGAATCATTGTGCTGTTTGCATCGTGTCAGCCAAAAAGCAAAACCAAAGAGAATCTGGCACCTAATGTGCATAAAATTACTGCTAAAGAGGTAATACAATCCAGTAATTACACCTATATCCGTGCTGATGAGGATGGCAAGGAAAGCTGGTTGGCAATTGCCAAACAGGAGGTTGAGACAGGCAAATCCTACTATTATGAACCAAATATCGAAATGACGGATTTCACAAGTAAGGAACTGAAAAGAACCTTCAAGTCGATCATGTTTGTTTCTAAATTCAGCGAAATGCCGATTCTGGCACAGGAGAAAAATGCCGTTGCAGAGATGCCAAAAGGGAAACAGCCAGCCGTTGCAAAGGAGGGAATCAAAGTTACTCCAGCAGAAGGAGGAATCACTATTGCTCAACTATATGCCAACAAAGACAATTATTCCGGCAAAACCATTAAAATCAAAGGTGAAGTGGTCAAATACAATCCCGAAATTATGGGTAAGAACTGGCTGCACCTTCAGGATGGGACAAAAAGCAATGCAGATTTCGATATCACAATCACAACCACTGATGTTGTAAAAGTGGGTGATGTAGTCACTTTCGAGGGAGTCGTCGCACTGAAAAAGGATTTCGGAGCAGGCTATTTTTACGAGGTAATCGTTGAAGACGGAAAACTGGTAAAATAAAGAGCCATTGGTTTTAGCAGCCTAAAAATGATAAAGAGATTGTATCAAAAGTGAAAAATCTAACCGCGAAGAACCGCAGAGGGGAAACGCAGAGAACCGCAAAGCATTAAAATACTGAAGAATATCTCGGCATAACTTTGCGCCTTTTCAGCGTATCTCCGCTGTAAAAAGACTTTTGATACAACCTCTTTATTTTTGGGTATAATCTTGAAAATTTAGAAAGATATCTTTTAATTACTTAGTTGTGCGGGAAATTGGCAATCAGTAATATCACTTAATTAGTAAAATTCGCCACTTTATTTATATACCTGATTATTCCAATTCAATATTTAATCTTCTTAAGTCACCCTCTCGGAGAGGGCTGGGGTGGGGTCTGATACCCAAACCCCAATTGCCTATAAAATTTATTGGCAGACTAAAGGCAATTCAAAAATAGATTGGCGACACCATTCACACAATCTTTTGTATTTTAGCCGGCAATTTCAATATCTGTTATGAAAAGTGCCCTTCCTTTCGAAAAATTATCACAGTCAATTGACGGTGAATTCTATAGCGACAACACCCATCGTATCCTCTACTCAACCGACGCTTCCTCATACCGCGAAATGCCGCTGGCAGTAGTGCTGCCAAAGCATAAGGAGGATGTCAGAAAAGTACTTGCATTTGCACGCGAACATCACACCTCCATCATTCCACGTGGTGCAGGAACCTCATTGGCCGGACAGGTAGTCGGTGGAGGAATAGTTGTCGATATCTCAAAATATATGGACCGTATCGTGGAATTTAACAAGGAGGAGCGCTGGATTATCGTTGAACCGGGCGTGAACCTTGCTGAATTAAATATTTACCTGAAACCCTATGGTTTACAGTTCGGACCGGAAACTTCAACGAGCAATCGTTGTCGCCTGGGCGGGATGCTTGGAAATAACTCATGCGGTCTAAGATCACTGATCTATGGAAGTGTGCGTGAACATGTGCTCGAAGTGGATACCCTTCTTGCAGATGGTTCCGAAGTACAATTCGGACCTCTTACGAAAACAGCTTTCAAAGCAAAATGCAATTCAGACACCAATCATCTGGAGACTTTAATCTACCAACAGATCAAGGAGGTGCTCTCCGATAGCAATATCCGAGACAAAATCAGCGAAGTTTATCCTGAACCAGCTGTCAAACGGAGGAATATGGGCTATGCGGTAGACTTTCTCATGGAAACGGATCCTTTTACCGGAAATGAGGTACCCTTTAACTTTTCAAAACTATTGGCCGGTTCTGAGGGGACGCTCGCTTTTACCACTGCCATCAAGCTGAATCTGATTCCCCTTCCACCGAAAATTAAGTGTGTTGTTCCTGCACATTTCACTTCATTGGAGGAGGCGCTGTATGCAAATATCCTGGTCCTAAAACACCACCCGTCAACCATTGAGCTCATGGATGACATTATTATGAATTGTACCAAAGAGAGCCTGTCGCAGCGCGAGAACCGGTTCTTCATTGAGGGCGATCCAAAGGCAATTCTGATGATTGAGTTTGCAGCCGATACCCGCGAAGAGATTGAGACATCACATGCCAATATGGTCCGGGAATTAACCGATGCAGGTTATGGATACCATTTTCCGCTTATTTTTGGGGATGATAAAATTAAAAAAGTCTGGGAATTGCGTACCGCTGGTTTGGGACTCCTCTCCAACATTCCGGGAGATAAACGAAGCACCACTGTGATTGAAGATACAGCCATCGCTCCTGAAAAGTTACCTGAATATGTTGCAGAATTTAAAACTGTAATCGCAAAATATGGTCTGAATTGCATTTATTATGCCCACATAGCCACAGGCGAACTTCATCTGAGACCATTATTAAATCTAAAAGACCCGGATGATCAAAAGGTTTATGCCTCTTTAGCCCAGGATGTGGCCGCCCTTGTGAAAAAATTCAGGGGTTCTTTGTCGGGTGAACATGGAGATGGACGTTTGCGCGGTTCGTTTATCCCCTTCATGTTTGGCGATGAGATTTACAACCTCTTCAAAACCATTAAGAAAACCTGGGATCCTTGGAATGTACTCAATCCGGGTAAGATCACCGATGTTCCGCCAATCACTCAAAATCTTCGGTTCGAACTGACGAATCGTTATCCTGAAATTCCGACTTCCTTCGATTTTTCATCGACCCATGGATATCTTCGGGCAGTTGAGCAGTGCAATGGATCAGGCGACTGCCGTAAATCGGAAATCATCGGTGGTACAATGTGCCCGACTTACATGGCAACGCGTGATGAAGATAAAACAACACGTGCCAGGGCAAATATCCTGCGCGAATTTATGCATCACTCCGACAAGGCAAATCCACTCATCCAGCAGGAAATTTATAATGTTCTCGATCTCTGTATTTCGTGCAAAGGGTGCAAAGGTGAATGTCCGTCGAATGTGGATATGGCCAAAATAAAGGCCGAATTTCTACAACAATATTACGATGTAAATGGAATTCCATTCCGATCGCGGTTGATTGCCTATCTTCCCCGTCTGGGGAAATTGGCTATTTCGGTACGCCCTCTGACAAATTTTTTCCTGAATCAGTCATGGGTCAACAAATTGATAGGTTTTCACCCAAAACGAAAAATTCCGGGATACTCGACCCAAAGTCTGAGAAAATGGGCCACCAAACAACCGGAAAAACCAGGGCTTAATGGGAAAGTTTATCTTTTTGCCGATGAGTTTACCAACTACCAGGAATCGGAAATTGGCATTAAGGCGATTCTTCTGCTAAACCATCTTGGATATGAGGTGGTGATTCCGAAACATCGTGAAAGCAGCAGGACCTACCTTTCAAAAGGGCTTGTACGCGAGGCAAAGAAAATTGCAACTGATAATGTCCTGCTTTTAAAAGAGATCATCTCCGAAGCGACCCCTCTCATTGGAATAGAACCTTCCACGATTCTGACTTTCAGGGACGAATACCCCGAATTGGTCAGTCAGTCGTTGCAGCAGGCAGCGCAGGAATTGGGGAAAAATGCCCTCTTATTTGATGAGTTTTTTGTCCGTGAGATGGAGAAAGGGAAAATCACGGCTGATCAGTTCACCGATGCGAAAAGGGAGATTAAGCTTCATGCCCATTGTCAGCAAAAAGCCATAGCCTCTTCCCTTTCTACACGGCAGATGCTGTCACTTCCCGAGAATTATATTGTACAGGAAACTAAAGCAGGTTGTTGCGGTATGGCCGGTTCGTTCGGATACGAAAAGGAGCATTATGAGTTATCGATGCAGATAGGTGAAATGGTTCTTTTCCCTGAAGTGCGGAAAGCCGACAGTTCAGTAACCATTGCAGCCCCGGGAACCAGCTGTCGGCATCACATCAAAGATGGAACAGGTAAAACAGCGGTTCATCCGATTGAGGTGATGTATGAGGCGATGAGCAGGTAGAAATGAAGAAAATTGTTAATGGATTATGAGAAGCCTGGGTCAGGTTTCAAAGTAAATCAAATTAACAGCATCTGAAAGGTTCTCTTTCGCTTCTTCAATCGTTTCCCCCTGTGTGTTAATTCCAGGTATCTCCTGAACGTATGCAATAAAACCTCCCTCCTCGCATGGTTCAAAAACTGCAGTCATCTCAATATTTTTCATATATAACTCTTTTTTAATTACTATAAAGATGATCAAAATTGGTTACTGATCCTCGTTAGTACCAAGCCGCATAGCGGTAAACTATTTGTAGAAAAAAAATAATATTTGGCAAAAGCCGTGTAACGGCGACCTCCCGGGCTAAAAGATTGAAATTGACATCCGATGCCCCCATTGCAGCGATATGCAGGCATTAGGATTGAATAGGTCGCCACTACGCGGCTATAATTTAACGGGTTATTTTGGGCTATAAATAGATCGCCGCTCTGCGGCTTATGTTTATCGTCTGGTGTATAACTCCTTTAAGCAGAAAAAAATAAGGTTTTTGTAATTTGTAATGAGGGGTTGGATCTCAATAAACCCGGGGCAAGAAATCCCGATAATTGCAGAGACGTTAGATCCAACGTCTACTGTAAGCGGACGAAACCGATCTGGATTAAAAATAAGGTTAAGGGCAGAGGCAAGGGTGCGTGCATTAGCTACTAAGGTTAAAAAGAAAAAATAAGGTTTTTTAGAAACCGTATAAAATCTGAATACACACCCATTAATGATATGATTTAGTGCAACCCTACTATTTAGGATATAAACAAACACCTTCAACAAGTTGATTATGAGAACAATGATAGGTGTTTCCATTCAAAATGAAAACTATTTTCCATTTTAAATGGAAACATGAGATCAAATTACAATCCTTTTCCGGGTGTCATTAATACATTGAATTGTTTTTCCTCATCCTGAAAAGGCTATCCGTCAGTTGATGGATCAATAACCCGGGGTAAGAAATCCCGATAAATGGTGAGACGTTAGATCTAACGTCTCTACAACATTACATTCGGTCAGAACAGAGATAACACTTTAAAATGTTAACGCCGTTTTTATGTAATTTTACAACTAATTAACGCCAGACATTATGAATAGAATTCCGAAATATGTCAGTAATTCCGATTACCGGAAGTTAATCTGGGTGACCCTGTTCGCAATTGCAATGGGGATGATGGAAAGTGCGGTGGTGATTTACCTCAGGGAATTATATTACCCCGAAGGATTTCAGTTCCCCATCAGAGCAACTTCAACTACCGTTGCAGTCACAGAGTTATTGCGGGAACTGGCAACCATCATTATGCTTCTGGGAGTTGGTAGGATTGCCGGTAAAAACAGGCATGAACGGTTTGCATGGTTTATCTTCAGCTTCGCCATCTGGGATATCTTCTATTATATTTTTCTATACCTTATTATCGGCTGGCCGGCAAGTCTTGCCGAATGGGACGTGCTATTCCTTATACCAATAATATGGGTAGGCCCCGTTTGGGCGCCGGCATGTTTATCCCTGTTAATGATCCTTTTAGCGCGGTGCATTTTACATTTCTCAGATAAAAGGAAAAATTCGGACCTGAAGCCAATTGAATGGTTTGTACTTACGGGTGGTTCGTTAACGGTAATCATAGCCTTCTGCAAGGAGTATTATCAGTTTATGACTTCACACCATCCAACGATCTCAATCACCCAACTCTTCTACTCAAAACAAACCATTAGCTATACCACTCAATATATTCCTGGAAACTTTGATGTGATGACGTTTATTTTGGGATGTACGGTGATTTGTGCCGGGATTGGGATATATATTATCCGGAATAAAAGGCAGGTACAACAGTTTCATTATAAGTTTAAACAATGAAGGCCTGACAGTTCACAAAAGAACGAATCAGACCTTCAAAATCTAAAGTCTTTGTTCACTAACCAACGACAATAAAAATGCTATTTCTCCTTATAAATCAAAGGGGGATGAGTGAGCGAATAATAAATTAAAAATATTCCGGCGAGAACAAACGGAATACTGAGAATCTGACCCATATTAAGTGCCATGCCAGCCTCAAAAGTCTCCTGGTTCTCCTTCACAAATTCGATCAGGAAACGGGTAAGGAAAATACCAATAAAGAAAACTCCTGTGAGGAAACCCGTCCGGTCTTTAAGATTTTTCTTTTTATAGTAAAAATACATTAATATCCCAAAAGAGATTAGATAACATATTATTTCATAGATTGCTGTCGGGTGTTTTGGAACCGTTTCATGGTTTCGCTCGAAGATAAATCCCCAGGGCAGGTTTGTAGCCACACCATAAATCTCTGAATTAAAAAGATTTCCGGTCCGGATCATTGCCCCAACAAGTGCAACTGGAACGACCAGCCGATCGAGCGTCCATAAAAGCGGTCGTTTTGTCACCCTCTTTGAGAACAGCCAAACCGCAAGGATTATTCCAAAAGCACCTCCATGACTCGCCAGTCCCTGGAAACCCACAAATTTATACCCGGTATCACCTTTTGCAATCGGAAGAAAAATCTCGATCAGGTGTGTTGAATAATATTCCCAGCCATAAAAGAACACATGTCCCAGCCTCGCACCCACAATTGTAGCAATGATGACGTAGACAAAAAGCGTCTCTACCCATTCGGGTTTCGATCCTTCATAAATGAACATCCTGGTGAGGATATAGAATCCGAACAAAAAGCCTAACGCAAACATCATTCCATACCAACGGATGGATATAGGTCCAATATTAAAGATTTCAGGACTTACATTCCAATGTATCGCCAAAAGTGTGCTCATAACAATCTTAAATTTTCAATTATAGAAATCAATCTGCCAACCCGTGTCCATGACAATTTTTAAATTTCTTACCACTTCCGCAGGGACAAGGTTCATTACGTCCAACCTTTGGAGTGACCCTCACCTGCTGTACATGTTTCTCCTCAGGCTGTTTTCCTGATGAACTTCCGGAAGCGTCACTCTTCTCTTCCCGATATTTGGAACGATCGGCATGGTGACGCACTGCGGGAGCTTCACGAACCTCATCAGCTTCACTAATCGGGATCTGACCTTTCATCAGGGTGGAAACAACCCCTTTGTTAATCCTTTCCATCATCGCCTTAAACAGGTTGAAGGATTCGAGTTTATAGATCAGCAACGGATCTTTCTGCTCATAGGAAGCATTCTGAACCGATGTACGCAGTTCATCGAGTTCACGCAGGTTTTCCTTCCAGTGATCGTCGATTGTGGCAAGAATTACCTGTTTCTCATATGATTTAACCAGATCCTGTCCCTGTGTTTTATACGCTTTTTCAAGATTTGTAACAATATTGAAAAGTCTTAAACCGTCGGTAATCGGAACGACAATATTGGTGTAAATATGTGATTTGGTTTCATACACATTCTTGATCACGGGCAAAGCCTGTTTGGAAATCGCCTGCGATCTGCGCGTGAAATTCCCGATTGCCGCATGATAAATCTTGTCGCTAACCTGCTCTGGTTTCAATTCGGTAAATTCAGCCTCAGTTACAGGTGCGTCTAATGATAACGAGCGGATAAGATCGAGCCTGAAATCTTCGAAACCATCCCGTCCATTTACCTGATGTTCATTGGTGATCGAATCACTCATGTCGAAGATCATATTGAGGATATCGACATCGATACGTTCTCCGAACAGCGCATGGCGCCGTTTTTTGTAGATCACCTCACGTTGTGAATTCATAACGTCGTCGTATTCGAGCAAACGTTTACGAATTCCGAAGTTGTTCTCTTCCACTTTCTTCTGGGCCCGTTCTATTGATTTGGAGATCATGGAATGCGAAATAACCTCTCCGTCTTTCAATCCAAGCTTGTCCATAATCGAGACAATCCTGTCAGACGAAAATAACCGCATCAGATCATCCTCCAATGAAACGAAGAATTGTGATGAACCTGGGTCACCCTGCCGCCCGGAACGTCCCCGCAACTGTCGGTCTACACGGCGTGATTCGTGTCTTTCCGTACCAATAATGGCCAAACCACCCAATTCACGTGTCTCAGGTGTAAGTTTAATGTCAGTACCACGACCTGCCATATTGGTTGCGATCGTCACCATCCCAAGCTTACCAGCTTCTGCAACAATATCGGCCTCTCGCTGATGCAGTTTTGCATTCAATACCTGATGTTTTATCCCCCGCATCTGAAGCATCCTGCTCAATAATTCGGAAATCTCCACCGAGGTGGTTCCGACAAGCATTGGCTGCCCTTTTTTATTCAGCTTGACAATTTCGTCAATGATTGCGTTATATTTCTCTTTTTTGGTTTTATAAACAAGATCTTCAAAATCTTTCCGGATCACAGGTTTGTTGGTAGGGATCACAACAACCTCCAGTTTATAAATATCCCAGAGCTCACCAGCCTCTGTCTCGGCAGTTCCTGTCATTCCCGACAGCTTATGGTACATGCGGAAATAATTCTGGAGTGTGATCGTAGCAAAAGTCTGTGTCGCGTCCTCAATCTTTACCCGCTCCTTTGCTTCGATAGCCTGATGTAATCCGTCGGAGTACCTGCGTCCCTCCATGATACGGCCGGTTTGCTCATCAACAATCTTAACTTTACCCTCAATCAGCACATATTCTACGTCCTTTTCGAACATGGTATATGCTTTTAATAACTGATTTACCGTGTGAACGCGTTCCGATTTGACGGCAAAATTCTGCAGCAGCACATCTTTCTTCTCAAGACGATCTGTTTCTGATAAACTATTGTTATTCTGAATATCTGCAATTTCAGCGCCAACATCAGGAAGCACAAAAAAGCCGGCATCTTCATTATCTTTTGAAAGAATCTCAATTCCATTATCGGTTAGCTCAATGGAATTTAATTTCTCTTCAATCACAAAAAAGAGTGGATCGGTGGCCTGGTACATGTTTTTGTTATTGTCCTGCATGTAGAAGTTCTCGATCTTGAGCATTTTGGCCTTGTTTCCCTCTTCACTTAAGAACCGGATCAGCGGTTTATGCTTGGGAAGTCCTTTGTAAGCACGGAAAAGGGCAAGAGCACCCTCTTCAGACTCTTTGCTGTTGGATGATCCTATTTTCCTTTTAGCCTCGACAAGATATTGACCCACCAAATCGCGCTGAGCTTTTACAAGGCGTTCAACAGGTGCTTTGAGCTCATCAAAAAGCTGATTTTCGCCTTTTGGCACCGGACCTGAAATAATAAGTGGTGTACGGGCATCATCGATCAAGACCGAGTCGACCTCATCCACAATGGCATAGTGGTGTTTACGCTGAACCAGGTCGGTGGGATTGACCGCCATATTATCGCGCAGGTAATCAAAGCCAAATTCGTTATTTGTACCGAAGGTAATATCCGCTTCATATGCAATTCGTCTTTCGGTTGAATTGGGTTGGTGCTTGTCGATACAATCGACGGAGATGCCATGAAACTGATAAATTGGACCCATCCATTCGGAGTCACGTTTAGCCAGATAGTCGTTAACTGTTACAACATGGACGCCTCGTCCTGCAAGGGCATTCAAAAATACAGGAAGGGTTGCCACAAGTGTTTTTCCTTCACCTGTACCCATTTCGGAGATCTTTCCGCTATGAAGGACGATACCACCAATCAACTGCACATCGTAGTGCAACATATTCCACTTCTGAGCTGATCCCCCCGCGATCCATTCATTTTTATAGATGGCCTTATCCCCATCAATTTCAACAAAATCCTTACTGATGGCAAGTTCCCTATCGAAATCTGTAGCAGTCACCACAATTGTTTCGTTCTCCATAAACCGGCGGGCAGTATCCTTTACAATGGAAAATGCAACCGGAAGTACTTCATTTAATACCTCTTCTATTTTCTTAAGTATGATCTCTTCCAGTTTATCTACCTTGTCGTAAATCTTTTCTCCCTCTTCAAGAGGCAGTTCACCACTTTCGGCCTGTTCTTTAAGCGTCGCGATTTCATCTTCTTCAGCCTTTATATAATCCCGGATCTTTGTCCGCAGAAGTGCAGCTTCAGCTCTTAACTCATCGTTACTCAGGTTCGGAAACCGGAGATACTCCTCTTTAATTTTCAGTAATAATGGTGTTACCTCTTTAATATCTCTCTGCGATTTATTCCCAAAAAAGCTTGAAAGTACCGTATTAAAAAATGACATTACTTTTTCTTGTATAATTAGTATCTAAAAAAACTTCAGCTACAAAGGTAACTCAAAAGTTGTAAGTACCGAAATCTATTGGCGATTTGTTGTTTTTACTTTACTGATAACAAATCATTATTGATTTGTTATCAGTAAAATGGGGTAAAAATTCAGAGGCTGCCTTTTCAGACAGCCTCCTCAATATATTGCCAATAGAAATAACCAGCTTCATTCATTCGGGGTGAACGCTGATTTCAATAATTATTTAAAATTCTCAGGCTTTTGCCGGGAAAGGATTGACATATACACGCGTTTGCATCTCGCGGTCCATCATCAGGAGCCCCTGTCCTTCTCCTTTAATCAATTTAAGATTGTTTAGGATTTGCTCGACATTCGCCTCTTCTTCAACCTGTTCGTCAACAAACCATTGGAGAAAACTCTTGGTAGCATGATCACTTTCCTGAATTGAGATATCCATCAGTTTATTAATCATACCTGTAACCAACTGTTCGTGCTCTAGCGTCTTTTCATAAACATCTACAACTCCTTCAAAATTAACCTGAACTTCACCAATTGGCGCCAGTTTAACTCTCCCACCTCTTTCATTTACATAATCAAAAAATCGGGTGGCATGGGCAAGCTCTTCCTGGTACTGAACCCGCATCCAATTGGCATAACCGGCAAGTCCGACAGATAAAAAATAGGAAGACATAGATAAGTAAATATATGCCGAATGAAATTCAGCATTGATCTGCTCATTGAGTGCATTCTCCAAAGCTTTTTTAATCATAACGATAAGGATTAAGTATTAAACTAATTAATGTCATTTATACGGGATTTTCAGTGATTAATTCCCCATTCTTTCATTTAAAAGTTTTGACAGCGCCTCCATAAACAGCTCTGTAGTCAAATAATTTTCGGGTTTAAGATTTTCACCATAGATAGAAAGGGCGAGATCTTTTGTCATTTTTCCCGATTCAACTGTGTCGATACATACTTTTTCAAGAGCATGCGAAAAATCGATCAATGGCTGATTATTATCAAGTTTTCCACGAAATGCGAGTCCGCGGGTCCATGCATAGATTGATGCAATTGGATTCGTTGATGTTGGACGCCCTTTTTGGAATTCCCTGTAGTGACGAGTTACTGTACCATGAGCAGCTTCTGCCTCCATAGTATTACCATCAGGAGTCATTAAAACTGAAGTCATCAAACCAAGTGATCCAAAACCTTGAGCCACAGTATCTGACTGAACGTCGCCGTCATAATTTTTACAAGCCCAGATAAAATTGCCATTCCATTTCAATGCAGAGGCAACCATGTCATCAATAAGACGATGTTCATAAATAATCCCAGCCTCTTTAAACTGCTGCTGATAATCACTGATAAAAATCTCTTCGAAGATATCTTTGAAAAAACCATCATATTTTTTCAGGATTGTATTTTTAGTCGAGAGATAAAGGGGCCATTTTTTTGAAAGTGCCATCTTAAAACAGCTGTGGGCAAAACCACGGATGGATGCTTCGGTATTGTACATCGACAATGCCACACCTGCACCGTCAAAATGGTAAACATCGTGGATCTGTTCTCCGGAACCATCATCCGGAATAAAAGTCATGGTTAGTTTTCCAGGACGGTCAACAACAATATCGGTAGCCCGATACTGATCGCCAAAAGCATGACGGCCAATAACAATTGGAGCAGTCCATTGCGGAATAAGTCTTGGTACATTCTGAACAACAATAGGTTCACGGAAAATAGTGCCATCAAGGATATTCCGGATTGTTCCATTGGGAGATTTGTACATTTTCTTAAGACTAAACTCAGTCATGCGTGCCTCATCAGGTGTAATTGTAGCACATTTTATACCTACATTATACTTTTTAATAGCTAATGCAGCATCGACAGTAACCTGGTCATCAGTTTCATCACGATGCTCGATCCCAAGATCATAATATTTAATGTCAATATCCAGAAAAGGGAGTATCAATTGTTCTCTGATCATTTTCCAGATGATACGGGTCATCTCATCTCCGTCGAGTTCCACTACGGGAT
>Ga0118677_10012015_pt1 | contig 12815 bp, 14 predicted proteins | sample AliMusrvi5mmetaG_FD_86154 | JGI IMG/M metagenome (GOLD analysis project Ga0118677, IMG submission 86154)
CGCGTTACTCACCCGTGCGCCGGTCTCTAAGTATTGCTACTTATACCCCTCGACTTGCATGTGTTAAGCCTCCCGCTAGCGTTCATCCTGAGCCAGGATCAAACTCTCCGTTGTATAGAAAATTTTAATAATATTATTCTGTCCTGACCCGGCTTTCTTGAACCTTATTTTATTCTTAAAGCTATCCCAGCTTCAATTCTTGTAGTTCGTTCTCTTTCCTTCTCAATATCTTCAATGAACTCTTCTTAATCTCTCTTTGTCCATTCACCCAATTTTTTCTGGCGAAAGTTCGGCAAAGGTAATCCAATTTTTCGTTACTCAAAAACTTTTTTTGATTTTTTTAAAATCTTTTCCTTCCCTATTTCCCCTTCAATTCCTCAGTGAACGACGATCTCTTCCAGCTAAATCAGCTCCCTCAAATCGTGGTGCAAATGTAAAGGGTTTTATGATCGTACGGCCGTTGCATGACAAAAAAAGAAGCTTTTTTATCCTTTTTTTATGTCTCACCGGATATATAACATATTTTCAGTACAATACATATGTTAAATTAATGTTAAAATCATTTAAACAGTCGACTTATTTGTTGTTTCCAGGTTAAAAAGGATAGAAAAATGAGGCTCAGACTATTTTAGCACCGAAAACTTCGGCGAATTTTTCCAGTACCAGTTCCTTTGCACGCCCAAAATCCTGCCTTGAACCAAGCTCCTTTTCAAGAGAGGTAACTCCTTTATCGGAAAAACCGCAAGGATTAATGTACTGAAAGTACTCCAGATCGGTATTAATGTTCAAAGCAAATCCATGCATCGTAACGAAACGGGAACTTCTTACCCCAATAGCGCAGATTTTCCGTGTGGTAGGTTTTCCGACATCAAGCCATACACCAGTAGCATGAGGATCGCGCGCTGCCTTAATACCATATTCTGAGACTACCCTGATAATTGCTTCCTCTATATTATATATGTATTGCCGGAGGCCTATCCCAAAATTTTCCAGATCGAGAATGGGATAGCCAACGATTTGCCCTGGTCCATGATAAGTAATATCCCCTCCACGGTTAGTTTTGAAAAAAGCAGCATCCTTAGCCTGCAATTGAATATAATTCAACAATAGGTTATTCGCATCACCACTTTTACCCAAAGTATAAACATGAGGATGTTCAACCAAAATCAAATAGTTTGGTGTGACAACCATCGAACCGCCAGGAGCATTGCCATTGGCCTTTTTCAGAGTTACAATCTGATTTAAAAGTTCTTCCTGTTTTTCCCAGGTATGTTTGTATTCCGAGACCCCCAATTCAAGGTATTTTACTTCCATTTTAACCATTAAATTTTGAAGGGACCAAGATAATCATTTTAAGAACCACCTATACAGCTGTATCTATTGCAATTTTTCTACTTTTGGACTCTATTAAATTCAAAATTAAATGAGCTTTATCAGTGTTTTAAAAAGATATCCGGCTACTTTTTGGGTAGCCAATCTAATGGAGTTATTTGAGCGGTGGGCATGGTATGGCTTTTACATCATATTTGCCTTGTACCTTACTAACTCAACAGAAACAGGGGCTCTGGGATTTACCCAAACCCAAAAAGGTCTGATCATGGGGATTGGAACAGCTTTTCTCTACTTGTTGCCTATTGTGACCGGAGCCTTGTCTGACCGGATCGGATACCGGAAAACCTTATTTATTGCTTACACTATATATACTATAGTCTTTTTATTGATTCCAACCTTTAAATCATTCTACGCTGTTTTCCTGATCTATTTGCTGCTTGCAACTGGGGCAGCACTTTTCAAACCCATCATAGCGGCAACTGTAACAAAGACAACCGATGCGCAAACCTCTTCAATTGGTTTTGGTATATTTTATATGATGGTAAACATAGGAGGATTTATCGGTCCGTTTGTAACAGGGTTTGTGAGGAAATATTCATGGGATTATGTATTTTATTCATCAGCAGCAGTTATTGCCCTTAACTTCATTCTGGTCGCCTTTTTTTACAAGGAACCTGTTCAAAAAAAGAGTGGAGAAAAACAGCGCTACACCTTTATGGAGCAAATCCGGCATATTTTTGAGAATATCGGTAAAGCCTTATCGGACTGGAGATTTGCCCTATTTCTTCTTATTATTTCAGGCTTTTGGACGATGTATATGCAATTTTACATGACTTTACCGGTCTTCATCGATCAATGGGTGAATACTGCTGTTTTGTTTGACTTCCTTAATCATTACTGGCCCTGGCTGGCCCAGCAACTTGGAACTTCAGCCGGAACCATACCGGCAGAATACATACTAAATGTAGATGCAGGCTATATTATCCTTTTTCAAATTGTTATTTCTGCAATCGTAATGCGCTATAAACCTTTAAGTGCCATGATTGCAGGTATATTAATTGCGTCGATTGGCCTGGGACTTAGCCTTGCTACTCAAAACGGACTTTTCATCGTTGTTGCTTTGCTTGTGTTTTCGATTGGAGAGATGATGAGTTCCCCAAAAATCACAGAATATATCGGACGGATAGCCCCTTCAGATAAAACGGCGCTTTACATAGGTTGTTCCTACATCCCGGTTGCCTTAGGAAATCTTTTTGCCGGAATAGTTTCGGGGAATGTTTATCAAAACATTTCAGATAAAATTACCCTCACCCAAAAGGAGGCCCTTGCAAGAAAGATAGACCTACCTGCCATCGGGTCACAATTTACCAAAAATGACTATTTTCGTAGTGCCGCCGCAAAGATGAATATGTCTGCAGACCAGTTAACTCAATACCTTTGGGACAAGTATCACCCATCTTCCTTTTGGTTCGTTGTAACCGGAATAGGGATAACTGCCTCTGCAATCCTGTTTTTTTACGATCAGTTCATCATCAAAAGAAGGTGAACGCAAGTGTAACAACATTAAACCGGTACGGCATACTGAAAACAAATATTATAAACATGAAATCTACACTGTTTAAAGAGTTTTTAAAAATATGCCATATTAGGCTTTTAATCATTTTCTTATTGTTTTTAACAGGACTGAATGTTTCAGGACAAAATGAGTACCACCTGTTCAGGTCTTATGAGTCATTTAAGCCCGACAGTACAGGAAAATTTTATTTTGCAGTTGATAATGTTAACTTTTTCAAAAATAATGAAAACAAATTAGAGCGCAGTGCAGACTATACGATTACTGGCACTCTTCTCCGTCCTAAAGCAATATATTATCCAGACCCAAAACTAAGGATGGAGTTAGGCGGACATGTTTTAAAATACAATGGACGGGACGATTATGCCCATATTTCCCCCTGGTTTAATATCCATTATCAACCTACTGATAAAATAGCTGTTATCCTGGGTAATCTAAATAACGACCAGGATCATCTGCTTCCAGAACAACTTTACAATCCCGAACTATTTTATTCAGCAACACCTGAAGCAGGACTTCAGGCAAGGTACAATTCAAATCGTTTTTCTACAGATCTGTGGATCGACTGGCAACAAATGATTCTTCCCGGAGATCCATACAAAGAACGATTTGCTTTTGGAGCCAGACCTAATCTGGTCATTTTAAACAAAAACGGGACTTCCCTTTCCTTTCCTTTAACCTTTTACGGACTGCATGAGGGTGGTACTATCGGAACAGCTCCCGGATTAGCCAAAAGCTTTATAACCATAACCCCCGGATTGTCCTTCAAAAAAAATATTTCCGGGACAAAACTTAAAAGCCTTGAATTAAATAGTTCATTCTCACTTTCGACCTATCCCAGGGACAATGTGATATTCAGACAATCTGGCGGATGGGGCTTTTATGCCGGTGCGACCGTCAATTCCATTTTTGGCGGACTTACCACTGCCTTCTGGCATGGGCATTTATTTTATACGCCACAGGGGACTCCCATCTTTCAAAATTACCCTGGAACAGGCACAGACTGGTTAACAAATCACGAACTGATCGATTTAAAGTACCACTATCAGCACCAAATTATGAAAGATACGTACTTTGGGTTTATGTTTGATTACTATTACGACACTATTCGCAGAATAGCGGTTAACAGCGAGGGATTATACCTTATTGTCAATTTTGGAGTCCTGACAAAGCGTTTAAATAAGTTTGCTTTCCATTGATATCGTTGAAGTTATTTTTTGACAGAAGTTGTATATTAAAAAATAATATCTACTTTTGCAGTCCCGATTTTATCCTTATTTGCTGAAGTATTAATCGGGTATTGTAGCAACCTTAGCAACTGTTATTAACAATTAATTGTTAATAAACCTGTTACAATGCCGGTTGGTCGGGTGAATCAGCAAAAAATGGATTGTGTCACAATTAAAAATTGAAACGAAAGTGGATACTTTAAGTTACAGAACAATATCGTTGAACAAAGCAACGGTAAACAAAGAGTGGGTCGTAATAGATGCCACGGACCAGATTTTGGGTCGTCTGGCCAGTAAGGTGGCCATTGTCCTCAGGGGCAAACATAAACCGGGTTACACACCGCACGTCGATTGTGGTGATAACGTGATAATTATCAATGCTGAAAAAGTAAGATTAACCGGGAATAAATGGAAGCTGAAAGAATACATCCGTCACACGGGGTATCCGGGAGGTCAGCGCACACAGACTGCTGCTGATCTTCTGAATAAATTTCCTGAAAGACTGATGGAAAAGGCAGTTAAGGGTATGCTACCAAAGAATAGCCTTGGAAGTAAACTTTTTACCAATCTTCATGTATTTGTTGGCGCAAAACATGACAAGGAAGCACAGCAGCCAAAATTTATAAACCTGGACAATATTAGATAAGTATCATGGAAATAATCAACACAATTGGGAGAAGAAAGACCGCTGTTGCCCGTGTATATCTTTCTGAAGGAAAAGGAAATATTACCATCAACAAAAGGGATTTAAATGAATATTTTCCTGTAGGGACTTTGCAGTACATTGTACTTCAGCCTTTTAATCTCTGCGAGGTAGCTGGTCAGTACGATGTTAAAGTAAATCTCGACGGAGGAGGCTTAAACGGTCAGGCAGAAGCTCTTCGCCTGGGTATTTCACGTGCCCTGCTCAAAATCAACGAAGCTGAATACCGTCCGAAACTGAAAGCTGCCGGTTTTCTTACCCGCGATCCCCGCGAGGTGGAACGTAAAAAACCGGGACGTCCAAAAGCACGCAAACGCTTCCAGTTCTCGAAACGTTAATCTTAGGATTGTACAATTTTTTAATAAATATTGTTTAGCATCTAAATTACCCGGACTCCAAATCTTTTGGACTACCGGGTAATTGACTGAACAGAACGTAAACAAATCATTATTATGCCAAGAACAGAATTTAAACAGTTACTCGACGCAGGTGTGCACTTCGGTCACCTGAAACGCAAATGGAATCCGGCAATGGCTCCCTACATTTTTATGGAGAAAAACGGAATTCACATTATTGACCTGCAAAAAACCATCGTTAAAATTGACGAAGCCGCAGAAGCGCTAAAACAAATTTCACGGTCTGGCCGGAAGGTACTTTTCGTTGCCACAAAAAAGCAGGCTAAATCAATTATCGCTGATAAGGTAAGCGCAATAAACATGCCGTATGTTGCAGAACGCTGGCCTGGGGGTATGCTTACCAACTTTCCGACTATCCGTAAAGCGGTAAAGAAAATGTCCTCCATCGATAAAATGATCAAAGACACAGCATGGGATAACTTATCAAAACGGGAAAAATTGCAGATCACACGTCAGAGAGCCAAACTTGAAAAGGTATTGGGTTCTATCGTCGATCTGACCCGCCTTCCTGCAGCACTTTTTATCGTTGACGTTTTAAAAGAGAAAATTGCAGTACGCGAAGCACAACGCCTCAGTATCCCTATTTTCGCAATGGTTGATACCAACTCAAATCCTGAAGGAATTGATTTTGTTATCCCTGCAAACGACGATGCTTCTCAGTCTATCGATTTGATTATCTCTATTATGTGTGATGCAATGAAAGATGGCTTGTCCGATCGCAAAGTTGAGCGTGAAAAAGATGAGACTGACGAAAAGCCATTCACACTTAAGAAAACTGGTCGTAAAGCTGTTGTGAAAATTATAGTTGAAGACGATCTTGACGAATCCGATGAAAAAGAGGATTTACAGGAAGAGATCATCTCTGATTTAGGAATCGATGAAGACCTTCTTGATGAGGAGATCCTTGATGAAGAGATTGCCGACGAAGACACAATTGATGTAAAGTAGATTCATTTTTAACCGTATAATAAATTTTTGAACAATGATTATTTCTGCTGCTGATGTTGCAAAGTTGCGTAAAGCAACTGGCGCCGGTATGATGGATTGCAAGAACGCCCTTACAGAGGCTGATGGCAATTTTGACCGTGCCATCGAAATCATCCGCGAAAAAGGTAAATTGGTTGCCAGCAAACGCGCCGACAGAGAATCCTCTGAAGGGGTCGTACTCTCCAAAATATCTGAAGATAAAAGCTTTGGGGCTGTAATATCCTTAAACTGCGAAACAGATTTCGTAGCCAAAAATGATAATTTTATTGCCCTCACCGATAAAATCCTTACCCTTGCCATCGCTAATAAATGCTCCAGTCTTGATGAGGTTAAAGCATTGGTGATGGATGGCCGGACAATTGGAGAACAGGTTCTTGAACAAACAGGTATCATCGGTGAAAAAATCGAGTTACCATACTACGCTTGTATCGCAGCTGCGAATGTTGTCCCTTATATCCATCCGGGAAATAAACTTGCTACACTGGTTGGATTCACCAAAATTATTGAATACCAGGCAGGCAGAGATGTTGCAATGCAAATCGCAGCAATGAACCCTGTTGCAGTTGACAGCAATGATGTGGCTCCTGAAATTGTGGAGCAGGAGTTGAAAATTGCCAGGGAAAAATTCCGTCTTGAAGGAAAACCTGAAGCGATGCTCGATAAAATTGCCCAGGGAGCATTAAACAAATTCTATAAAGACAGTACATTACTGAATCAGGATTTTGTAAAAGACAATAAAATGACTATTCGTCAATATCTTAACGGCGTTGACAAAGACGTAAAAGTAACCGGATTTATCCGTTTTACATTGAACGTTTAATACACTATTATCGTACCGATGAAAAGAGCCTCATTTTTGGGGCTCTTTTTTGTTTGAAACCTATTTTAATGTAGATTTGTCATACAAAACTGAAAAAATGATAAAATATAAACGTGTCCTGCTTAAACTCTCAGGTGAATCCCTGATGGGAGAACAACAATATGGAATAGATCCGATGAGATTATCCGATTATGCCGTACAAATCAAGGAGGCTGTTGATCTTGGCGTACAAATAGGGATCGTAATAGGTGGCGGCAATATTTTCCGCGGACTCAGCGGAGCTTCCAAAGGTTTCGACAGGGTCAAGGGAGATCAAATGGGGATGCTGGCTACTGTCATTAACAGTCTGGCACTTCATTCTGCCTTAGCTGTTGCAGGCGTTAAATCGAGGGTGCTTACCGCCATAAGAATGGAACCAATTGGCGAGTTTTATTCGAAGGATAAAGCGATTGAAACATTCGAACGTGGCGAAGTTGCTATTTTTTCGGCCGGAACAGGAAATCCCTATTTTACAACTGATACCGGCTCCTCGCTGCGCGGAATCGAGATCGAAGCCGATGCAATGCTAAAAGGGACTCGCGTTGATGGTGTTTATACAGCTGACCCGCTTAAAGACCCTAATGCCACAAAATTTGCAGAGATTACCTTCGATGAGATTTATACAAGAGGCCTGAAAATTATGGATCTTACTGCGACAACGATGTGCAAGGAGAACAATTTACCAATTGTAGTATTTGATATGGATACCGTCGGAAATCTGATCAGGGTGCTCAAGGGGGAGCCTATTGGAACGGTAGTGCATAACTGAGGATAAGGTTGCTGGCAGTCAGTAACAGGCAGCATGCGATTTGTTGCAGTCGACTGGCAGTTAGGTTTCCAAATAAAATTTAATGTGACGATAAAATTCGGACTTAAGCTATTCAGGCATATTGCCAGCTGCCAGCAGCAAGTAGCAATTTCCTGGAAGAATTCCGGATAATTTTTGCCCTTAATCAGCTTTTGCATTTTTATTTTTATCTTACCTTTGTCCTGAACAATAAGTTTTAACAATTCGCCCTATGAACGACGAAATACAAATGATTATTGACGACTCCACCGAAAGGATGGAACACGCAATTGCACACCTTGATCACGAATTAGGTCACATTCGCGCCGGGAAAGCCAATCCACGAATGATTGAAAGTGTCGTTGTTGATTACTATGGAGTACCAACACCTATTATGCAGGTATCCAATGTGAGTACCCCCGATGCCAGAACCATATCGATCCAGCCATGGGATAAGAAAATGATCCAGCCCATTGAAAGGGCAATCATTAATTCCAATCTTGGATTTAACCCTGATAATAACGGCGAATACATCCGCCTTAATGTTCCAGTTCCAACCGAAGAACGGCGCAGAAATTTGGTAAAAGATGCCCATAAAGAGGGAGAGATCGCCAAAGTAAGTGTACGGTCTGCACGGAAGGATGCGAACGATTACCTTAGAAAATTGCTCAAATCAAAGGAGATTTCAGAAGATGATGAGAAGGATACAGTAGATAAAGTTCAGATTATCACCGATAAATTCACCAAAAAGATTGATGAATTAATCGCCATAAAAGAGAAGGAGATTCTCACAGTTTAAAATAAACACATGAGACCCTTAATTACTTTTATCACCTTCTTTATCGTATTCAGCAGTTTTGCTCAAACGGTGAAACTCTATGATCCGGAGGCAAATGTATCAGCTTCCATAAGTCAGGGACTGATCCGTGCTAAAGCCGAAAATAAACATCTCTTTCTGCAAATAGGGGGAAGGTTATTCAAAAAAACGGGTACTTGATTTTCTGAAACAATGGTCACCCGAGGCGCTAAATCCCAATCGTTATACGAATAACAAGATTCAGGGTAAGTAATTGCAATAAAGCAATTTAATTGAATCGCTAAACCATTATTAAACCAATATGTAAAATCCATGTCAAATCCTGAACATCGCGGCAATTTTATCAAATCTGCAAAAGTTTTTAGCTGAATGGATATACCTATTATCAGGACAGTTGCCCTGGCAACGTTATTATTAGTCTTATTGCATTATTCATCGTCAGGGCAACCTGTGACAACATCAAATAAGGATAGTACATCCAATACACAGAAAGACATTGTTGATATTTTACAAAAAGGATTTAAAACTCATTTGCGTAAAGACAGTACTTCTATTAAGGGGAAGGGACCTTTTATTTCGGTTATGCCAGTTGTAGGCTATTCTCTTCAATCGGGTCTTACAGTGGCAATCGTTTCAAACACATCGTTTTACACCGATAACAGTAAAAAAAGGTTCTCCAATCTCCTGGTAAACGGGTATTATTCTCAGTATCATCAATACTGGTTCACCGCCAACAGCAATATTTTTTTTGAAAAGCTTAAGATCCATCTTTTGGGCGACTCAAGGTACTATAATTTTCCGACCCAAACTTATGGGCTGGGAACCAGTAGTACATTAGCTAACCAGCTGGATATCAAATATTCCTATTTAAGGATTTCTCAAAGTGTATTCCGGGAAATAAAATCAAATCTATTTGTGGGAGTTGGATATAATCTTGATTATCATTGGAACATAGCCTTGGATACCATTTCCGGCAAGGCATTAACAGAATTTGAGAGGCTTCAGAAAAGCTCGCAATCAATCTCTTCAGGAGTATCGCTCAATATCTTATTTGACAGTAGAAGGAATTCTGTAAACCCTGATGGCGGCACTTTTGCAAATCTGCAGTACCGTTCCAATCTGACCTTTTTGGGAAGCGATAGTAACTGGCAGACCTTATTGGTTGATTTAAGGGACTATATTAAATTGCCGGCTTCATCCCGCAATGTCCTTACTTTCTGGAATTACAATAACCTTACATTGAACGGGACTCCACCTTACCTGGATATGCCAAGTGTTGGCTGGGATGCCTATTCCAATTCAGGTCGCGGATATGTTCCCGGAAGGTACACTGGCAGAAATTTTAGCTATATAGAATCTGAATACCGTTTTGTACTTAGCGGAAATGGCTTGCTGGGTGGCGTTATATTTGCCAATGCAGAAACAGTTTTTCACAGATGGGCTAATTTACATGCGATAATCCCTGGAGGAGGATTAGGTATACGGATAAAAATTAACAAGTACTCCAACACCAATCTGGCCATTGACTATGGTTTTGGTGTTGGAGGTTCACATGGATTATTCTTCAACTTGGGAGAAGTCTTTTAATTACTGCTTTTTAATCAATAACCATGCATCACTGTACTTCGTGAAATTCTTACGAATCTCGCCGAGTTTGCCTCTGGCGGCCTCTTCATCATCATAACTATTCACGCAGACGCGGTACAATCCAGCTTCATTGACAAGAATACCAGGAAAAAAACCTTCCGCTGCCAACTGTTTTTTGAACTTTTGAGCATTTTCGTATACTCCGAAACTACCCATAATTATATAAAATCTTTTTGATCCGAGATCATTGTCTTCACCCTTAGCGGCACTTACCCGTTCTTCTTTTGATTTGACCGATGAAGTGGTAACACCTCCTGCATTTCCGTATGATTTAACAGGACTACTTTCTGACTTCGCCGATTCAGACTTCACGGATTCAGATTTTATCGGTTCAGGCTTTGGCGCAATCTTTTGAGTTTTGCAGCCAGCGCTCAGCAAAACAATCATGATAAGGAGAATACTCAGAATTTTCATTTTATTGATTTTTGAGGATTTAATTCAGCGAAGATATAAAAAGAAATGAAAATTTGAATAATTCATTTTGATTTCTTAAATTTACCCTACCTTTCAGATAGGTTTAATCATTTCGATACGAGTACCATAAACGCTATGATAACTATAAAACCAAATGACTATGAAAAATTCAAAATATCCCTTAATCTTCATTGTTGAAGACAATACTATCTATAATAAGCTTATTGTGAATCATCTTCGAAACCGCAAATTTATCCGTGTGGAAAGTTTTTTAAGCGGGGAAGAGTGTCTGAAAAATATCCGACGTAAACCAGACATCATCATCCAGGATTACCTTCTGGAGGGAATAAATGGGATTGATGTTTTAATTGCCACAAAGAAAAAATACCCCGATACAGATTTTATTTTTCTTTCAGGACAGGACAACATAGAAGTTGCCATTAATTGTATGAAATACGGAGCCTTTGATTACATTGTCAAAGACCAGAATGCCTTAGCAAAGCTCACCGAAAAAATTAACAAAGTCATGATCAGCCATGAGCGGAAGAACAGTAATAAGCGGTTTAAACTTGGAATAACACTCTTCTTTATCGCGCTTGTAATTATTATTTTAATCTTTGCAGGCCTGGCAATCATGTTTCCAACCACTTTTTCCCTGCTGGGAAACTGATCCCATCAACTGCATCTTTTTAAAATTTTCTACCAATCAGAAATTATCTCTTCTTATTTTTCGGCTGAACCTGCACTGGTAATAGCATCCGTTCATATTCATCCGGATTATGGAGAAGAGACAATACACTTTTGATCTCTTTGTCGTTACCGATTGACGCAATAATGGCCCCTTTTTGATAATAATATCGCGATACAATTTCATCTTCTAACAAGTCGCGGATATCATCACTAAACTTTTCGAGATCCTTATCCAAATTTAAAGTCAACCCTTTTTCGAGTGCTGCGAATTCGTTTTGAGCTCCCTCATAATAACGTTCCCTTTTGGCTGTCTCAATAAGGTTTTTCAGCGTTTGCTCACTCCTCGACTCATATGAAAACTTTTTATCTGCTAAAAACTGATGAAATTCTTTATAAATATCGTCACTAATAGAAAATTTAGCGGGAGCTTCTATCGTTTTATGCTTACCGACAAATTCAGTAGCAAAATCAAATATCATATAATCCTGTACAAGCTTATAAGCCAATGTACTCAAAGTATCCTGAACATCCCGGATATCAGGGGTAATCCCACCTCCGTCTTTCACGAGTCGTCCATTCCTGGTTTTAAATTCCGAGATCAGCGAATCGGGAATAGCTCCAACACTTCCATCGGCATTTTTATGGGAATAATCGAGCGCCTGGATGCACCTGCCACTCGGGATATAATATTTAGCCGTGGTCACCTTAAGTTTTGTATTGTAGCTGAGATCCCTTGTCGTCTGCACAAGTCCCTTCCCAAAGGTCCGGTTACCAATAATTACCGCCCGGTCGAGATCCTGAAGCGCTCCGGCTACGATCTCGGAAGCCGATGCAGATCCACTATTAACCAATATCACTAAAGGCATCACCGAATCAGCAGGTTGCTCAGTAGCACGGTAAGTCTTATCCCATTGTGAAACTTTCCCCTTAGTACTGACAATTTCCTGTCCGTGATTTACAAACAGATTAGTCATCTTGACAGCTTCTCCAAGTAATCCACCCGGATTACCGCGAAGATCAAGTACAAGAGAGGTCGCCCCTTGCTTATCCCTTAGGTCGATAAGTGCTTTGCGAACACCATCTGCACAACCATCGGTGAAACTTGATAGACGGATATATCCGGTTTTGGTATCAATCATACCATAATAAGTCACCGGATCGATCTGTATCTCTTCACGAACAATATCAATAGTAAACGGGTTTTTCTCTCCGGGTCGCTGCATCTTAACTTTTACCGGCTTTTTGGCAGGCCCTTTTAAAATATCGGACACATTCGAAACGATCATTTTATCAACCGGTTTACCATCAACTTCCAGAAACATATCACCTGCACGTAATCCGCACTTTTGTGCAGGAAACCC
>Ga0118677_10011462_pt1 | contig 12814 bp, 5 predicted proteins | sample AliMusrvi5mmetaG_FD_86154 | JGI IMG/M metagenome (GOLD analysis project Ga0118677, IMG submission 86154)
TCCACGGGCGTGACCACCATCATGGGAGGAAAGGAAGGGATGTCAAAATGGAAGGCCAAAGGGCTCACCGACCGCCGGTACATCCATTTTTCCTATAAAGGGTATGGAATAGAGGGAGAGTTGCTCCGCGAGGCCATCCGTGAAAGCTACCGGGAATATCAAACCACCGTCAAAAGGTAACTGCCATCGGAGGAACCAGCCATGATAAATTTTCCTGATACGCTCTCCGGTTTTTATGAATGGATGATCAATTCGGTCCTCTATGTTCCGGGCAGTCCGGTTTTCTTTACCGCACCATTTTTCATCATTTTTTTCGGGTTGTTTTTCCTGGTGAGTATTCCGCTGGGACGCGCCCCGCGCAGCCGTGCGATGGTCATCCTCTTGTTTTCCCTCTGGTTTTATTACAAATGTTCCGGGATATTCGTGATGGTCATCCTGGCTGCCGGAACGCTCAATTACCTGGCCGGACTGGCCATTGGTGCAACGGTCAGCGAGCGCCGGCGGACGATGCTTCTCACGGCCGGGATCCTGGTAAACCTGTCGGTGCTGGCTCTCTTCAAGTACACCCCCTGGTTCCGGCAGGCGGCGGCCCTTTTTGCAACAGGGAACCTGAACCTTTCCGCGCTGATATTCCCGGCCGGGCTTTCATTTTACACCTTTGCGAACCTGAGCTACCTCATTGATGTCAGGAAAAGGGTGGTCGCCCCTGAGCGCTCTTTTTCATGCTACATGACCTACATCACCTTTTTCCCTGTCGTACAGATGGGTCCGATCGAACGTGCAAAGGATTTCCTTCCGCAGTTGTCAAAACCTTTCCGGCTGTCGCAGGAGGATGTCTCAGAAGGGTTTTACCTGATCGTGTCGGGGGCCTTTAAAAAAATGGTGATGGGCGATTACATCAATCTCCATCTTGTTTCGCAGGTTTTCAGCACGCCTGAGCGGTACACGGGGATGGAGAACCTTGCTGCCATGCTGGGGTATTCACTGGTGATCTATTGCGATTTCAGCGGGTATACCGACATGGCCCGCGGAATCGCCCGCTGGATGGGGTTCGACATCCAGCTCAATTTCAATTTCCCTTACCGGTCGGAGAGCATTGGCGAGTTCTGGCGCCGGTGGCACATCTCCCTCTCTAACTGGCTGAGGGATTACATCTTCTTGCCCCTGGCCTTCCGCCTGTCGCGGATGATGAAACAGGAACACCTATTTTCACAATTGTACCTGCGCACCGACCTCGTGATTTTCTCAATTTCCGCACTGGTCACTTTTACCACCTGCGGGTTGTGGCATGGCATCGGGTTGAATTTCCTGGTGTGGGGAGTGATGCACGGGGTGGCTCTTGGAGTTCAGCGGATATGGAGTTACACCACCCGCGGGATGAAAAGAGGAAGAGGCAATATATTTAAACGGATCAACCGGTTCACCGGCATCGTCCTCACCTTCTCTTTTGTCACCATATCCTGGGTCTTTTTCCGCATGCCCACGCCCGGCGAAAGTTTCACGGTATTTTCACAGATCACCGGCAATTTTTACCTGCAGGGTTTTCCGGCATTCATTTCGGCTTATTGTCCAGTCCTGCTGATGATCCTTGCAGGATACGCCCTGCATTTCATCCCCGGAAGCGTTTACACCCAACTCCGTGCAAGACTTGTTCCCGTCGCCTGGACCTGGAAAGCCCTCATCGCCATTGGCATGATATCGCTCATCGTTTACTTCAGAGGCCTGGGCTCCCCAATGCCCATCTACATCCAGTTTTAATTTTGCATTTTGCTATTTGCTATTTGCACTTTGCATTTTGCATTTTGAATTTTGTTGTTCACGGTTTATAAACCACCCCGAAATTCTTCTTCCCGTCAAGTTCTATGCGGAAAGGCTTTTCGAAGCGCACATGGCGGAGATATTCATCTTCGAAGAAGGCGGGCTGGCTGTTGAGGAATTCAATGTCATAAAACCCGTCATTGATGAAGGGGTTGATCGTAAAATAGCCCACGCGGAAGGAGGTGAGGTTCTGGAAGAAGTGGGTTCCCTGGCTGGGATCGATGCGGTAATGGTCGAGGCCTGATTCCACGATTACACGGGCAGCGCTGATCTGCGGCCATTTTACCGGGATTCCGCGGGAAGGGTCGTTGGAGCCCCACCTGCCGGGGCCCACCAGCACATAGTTTTTCTTTTCCACCAGGAATTTTTCGTTGAGTTTGTCAAGCCTGCCGGCAATCTCCTCGCTTTTCAGTGAATCGAACATCTCGGGCCTGACATAAACAAAATCATGAATCCCCTTGATGATCCCGTTGCCAAGTGCCGTTTCGGAAATCAGCAGGGTCTCCTCCCTGCGTACCTCCCCCGGTTTGAGGTTGATGCTTTCATCGCGTCCTGCAATGGGGCGGATCTGAAGGAGACTGAATACTTTTGGTTGTCCTTTCGGCATGTCGAGATTCACGGCAAATTCGATCTCGACCGGTTTGTTCATCTCCCTCTGACCGATCTCGAGCACCTGCTGTAAAATAGCTGCCAGCGGGAAGGTTCCATGGTTGAGTTGCGGGGAGAAAGTGACGATCCGTTTGCCGTCCGACAGGATCCCATCCTTGACCTGGTTGCTATCATAATCGTACGTAGAGGCCACCATTTTCAGGGCATGGTCATCTTCGGCATCCCTGATACGCAATTTCATCAGGTTCACGGTGTCATCGGTATCGGGTGAAAAACTTTCCGGCCGCAGGTCCAGTGCGAAAAAGAACTTCTGGGTGTCGCTCAGGGCCATTTCAGGGGAGGAAAGTTGCAGGATTTTTTTCGGGTATTTCGGCGAAAACCTGATCCCGTTTCCGCCATCCACGATGTATTTCCCCAGGCCAAAGGCAATATTCGCAATGCCATCCGAGGGTTTTTCAGGGGCCAGCGGGTAAAAATTGATGGAGCGCGCCACCCCGGAGATCACCGGGTAAAACCGGTCGCCGTACTGACGGCCCGTCACCTCCTGCAATACGATGCCCATCTTTTCCTCGTCGATCATGTTGAGCGTGGCAGCCATGTATGATTTGCTGTCCTTGAAATAGGCAGAGGCATACACACTTTTGATGGCCTCGCTCAGCTTGTCGATCATCAGCCGTTCGTTGTTCTTGATGTTGGGGATCATGTAGGTTGAATAAATCCCGGCAAACGGCTGATAATGTGAATCTTCAAGCAGGCTCGACGACCGGATGGCTATCGGGTTGTTGATGCAGGAGATGAACCTGTAAAGGTCTTCATGGATCCGGAAAGGCAGCCTCGACTTGACAAACCGGGTGAGGATTTCTTTATCGCTGCGGTCGGAAAGGGCGATTTCATAAAGATTGTTCTCCTCCATGAATTCATCGAAGATATCGGTGCCCAGCACTACCGTGCGCGGGATGGTAATCAGTACATCCTCGTACTGGTCGGTGAGGCGGTTCCGTTTGATCAGGGAGTCGAGAAAGGCCAGTCCGCGGGCTTTTCCACCGATGGAACCTTCGCCGATGCGGGCAAATTGAAGGTATTCATCATACCTTTCGCGGTCGAAATCGGCAATGACCCCCTTCGCTTTGTTGATGCGGAAAGCCGTGATGGCATCGAAAAGGTATCTTTTGGCTTCATCCATGTCATCTGCGAATGCGGTGACCGACACCTCCCTGAACATCTCCGCAATAGGGAACAGGGCGCGTGCATTGAGCCATTTGGAAAAATGGTTGCGCTGCATGTGGTAAAGCAGCGAATCGTCGGGAATCTCGAAAATCTTATCCTGGAGCGACTTCAGGTCGACAGCACGTGTGATCTCCCTGCCATTCTTTGGATCGATGAAGATGAAATCGCCAAACGAAAAATATTCCGTGATGTAATTTCTCAATTCAATGGAAAGGGTTTTTGAATTTTTGTTCAGGAACCCTACCTTCATTTCCTGTGCAAGCGATTCGTATTCAACGTCGGTGGATTGGAACAGGATGGGCATGTATACATCCCCGGCCCGGACCTTTTCCACAAACTTAATTCCGGCAGTTTTATCTGTCTCCCCGGCCCGCATGAATGAAATATCGGTGATGATGCCGAGCAGGTTGCCTTTGTATTTTTCCCACATGTTAACAGCCTCTTCGTAGTTGGTGGCCAGCAGGATTTTGGTCCGCCCGCGCATCCTGAGCATCTTGTTGTGTTCGTTCAACCCTTCGGCCATGAAAGTTTTGGATTGCTTCAGCAGGATCTTATAGATATTCGGAAGATAGGAGGAGTAGAACCGTATCGAATCTTCAACCAGCAAAATGGCCTGGACACCCTGGAGGACATCCTGGTCTATGTTCATCTTATCTTCAATGAGTTTGATGATGGCCAGCAGGATGCCGGCATTTCCCAGCCAGCAAAAAACATAGTCGATGGCGCTCATATCCTTTTCAGCCAGTTTCAGGTTTACCTCCCTGGAAAAAGGGGTCAGCACTACAATCGGAATCCTCGGATACTGCTTTTTGATGCGCATGGCAATGTCGAAGGTGTCAGTCTTCTCAATGTTCAGCATGGAGATGACCAGCTCGATGCGCTTGTCTTCGAGCACCTCGAATGCCTCCTCTTCAGAGGTTACCTTGATGAATTGCGGCGGGTAACGGAGGTTCAGCGACACATACTCCATGAAGATGGTTTCATCGATACGGCCATCTTCTTCCAGCATGAACGAGTCGTAGGTACTTGATATCAGCAGGATCTGGTAGATCCTGCGCTTCATCAGCAGGTTGAAAGAGGTGTCGATAAAGTAGTACTTCTTCGGATCGAGGGCATTTTGCGAATGGGACATGGGAAAAGCTTTATACAGCCCAAAAATAATTATCTTTTCCGGGAATGGAATGATTTATTTTCAGACCGCGTAAGCTTTATTGAACGACTAATTTCATAACGGCTTTCCCTGATCGGGTCCTTACCGACAAAAAGTACAAACCCGGCGAGAGATGCTGAATATTGAGGATAAGGTCTTTTTCATCAGCCATGGGAGCGGGTATACAGGATGCCACTTTTTTCCCGGAGATGGAGAATATATTTACTTCCTCAATGCGCGGAGATCCGGCTTTATATTTGACCGTAACAAATTTGTTTGCTGGATTCGGTCCGACCGAAAAATTGTCGCTGTTGCCAGGGTCGATGCCCGTCATGAAGTAGTAGATGACATTGGATGTGTCGGAGGAACATCCATTTACGGTTACAATATCGAAATAGTGTGCGGATTTTATGGGCAGATAAACCGAACCTGTTGCACCGGGGATCATGACTCCATCTTTGTACCATTGGTTTCCACAGCATCCGGAGGAGAATATCTGGGTACCGTTGACCGAAAGCACTGGTGCCGGGGGAACGGGAAATCTGGCAACTAAAGCCGAACCTGCAGTGGTTCCGGTGCATTGGGCGTCTGACATGATCAGGATGGTGTAAATTCCTGGCGCCGTGGCAACAATTGAAAACGGGGTAGTATTCTGGGCCGTGACGAACCAGGTGCTGAGGCCATTGGAATAATAAAACGACCAGGGAGGAGTCCCGGTAAGATCAACCGTCAGAATAGTTGAATTGCCCTCCCCGCAGAGGGTGTCACCCCCGTGAATGGTGGCTTTCGGCAACTGGAACACTGTCAGTGGCGTTGAGCCCTGAACACTATTGAAGCCATCAGACAAGGAGAGATGATATGATTTGGAAGAATCGGGAGTGACCACCGGGTTCGGCTGGTTTGATGTCCAGGGGGGCGTGCCCGGCGGGATGCAGCTCCAGGTATAGGAATAGTTCCCTGAACCACCTCCGGCATTTGCGAAAAGTTGCGCGGATGTCCCCCTGCAGATGGTATTTGGAATGGATACCGGGCTCGCATTGAGCGGTCCGCCTGAAATTGTAACAATCACCTCGTCGGAATTTTTACACAGCGAGGCCTGGTTGGTGACCACAAGCGTAAACACAGTTGAAACAGTAAGGTTCGTAGTTTGCGGGTTCTGGAGGTTCGGATTTACCAGCAGCGTTTCGGGAGACCAGTGGTAGTTGAAGGATCCGCTGCCACCTGAAGCAGCGTGGAGGGTGGTACTTGTGCCATAGGGTATCGTCACATCAGAGCCTGCATTTGCAACAGGCAACGGGTTAATACTGATTGCAAGAATGGCAATGGGCCCGCTCCCGCATATGTTCAGCCCGTTTACCGTGATATTTCCGGAGAGTGCTGCAGGTGAAAAATCTACTGAGATGGCGTTGGTATTGTTGCCGCTCATGATCGTCGCCCCCGTTGGTACAGTCCAGTGATAACCTGTGGCATTCGCAACGGGTGCGATGCTGTAAGCCACACCAGTCTGCCCCTGGCACAGGGAGGTATTTCCCAGGATCGGCCCTGGGTTCCCGATATTCCCGCAAACCGTTCCATTGATATAATAGCTGCTTTGCGGCACATCGTTGAGTACATTGTAGTTGCCGTCGGCATACTCACAGGATGCGCCATTATCATAAAACTGAAGGGGGATAATCCCATTGAGATAATTGAAGGTCACTGTCATGATCACCTCCCCGTTTGGCAGTGAAAGCCCGGTACCAAACCACCCCATGGTAATCCGGTGGTTCCCGTTGCCCAAATCGTGATCTCCGATGGCAAAACCATCAAGCGCCGCGTTTGGCGTTCCCTGAACAAAAATCAATCCGGCACCGGCATATTCAAAACTCAGGGAGATAGCCCCGATGTTGTTGAACCCGGTAACCGTAACAGGTACATCGACCTGCCCCGGAATGGCATTGGCAATGGTTGCAATGGTTGTGACAGGGGCGTTTTGCGCTTCTGAAGCAGGTGAATAAACAAGGAGGATCGTACAAAATAAGAGAAAGAACAGCCGGATTATCGTCAACTTCATGGATTGCATCTTAGGGAATGATCAAATTACCTGTGATCGTCAATTGGCTGGTCGTACCACTCAGGGTGAGGCTGCCGCAATGGATTCCCAGAATCAAATCCCCGTCAAACACCGGCCAGTTGGGAGCGGAAGGGGGAATCGTCACATCAGTAGTACTGCCAGGTGCAAGGAAATTATCCCAATTCGACAGGATATTCCACTCTGAAGAGGTATTTCCCGACCACAAACCTGAAATTCCAGCCCGGATGTACCCTGTTTTTATAGTAGTATCACTGAAACAGCTGCTGGCCGCAACAAGTGTTATCGAGTAAAGTCCGCCATCCGTGAATTTGACCTGCGGGTTCCGGGAACCGGCGTTTGTTCCATTCAGGAAAACCACCTCCGGCCTGTCGAAGCTCCAGTTCCATGATGATGCACCACCGGTGCTGAGGTCAGAGAGCGTGACTGTATCCGTTTTAAGCGGGGTCAGTTTATCCGCGATAAAATCGGCAAACACTTCGGGATAGACCGTCATGGAAACCTGGCCGGATGTCGCGGGATTGCCTGTAGCACAGGGTGCGTTTGACGTAACGACACACACGATGGCATCATTGTTGGCAGGGACATGGACAAAGGTGGAACTGTTTGTTCCGGCAGTGATGCCGTTGACTTTCCATTGATAGAACGGGGAAGTGCCACCATTGTGGATGGCCGCGGTGTAAGTTACCGGGATTCCTGCACAATCAGGGTTTGCTGAGGCTGTTACCGAAATGCTGACAGGGAATGAAGCAACTGTCAGGACTACCTGGTTGGAGGTGGCGGGACTGCCGCCAACAACCGGCAAACTTGAGGTAAGCACACAGGTAACCGCATCGTTGTTCAGAGGAATATAGGAAAAGGTTGAACTGTTTGATCCGGCATTGGTTCCGTTTACTTTCCATTGATAGACAGGTGTGGTACCTCCATTGACCGCCACCGCCGTAAAGGTTACCATAGTACCTCCGCAAACCTGGGTGGCTGAAGGGGAAATCGAAACACTGGCTATTGGTGGAGCCGCCACTCCGTCGTGATAATAATCATTTTTGGGCAAGTCTATCAGGGCTGCTGCCGATGCATCAGCATATTCGCAGGAAGGACCGTTATCAAACCAGTTGAGGGTTGTGCCGCTGCTACTTGCAGCGATATAGTTAAAGTTCAGTGTACATAACGCGGACCCATCGGACAAGGTAACAGCATTGCCATACCATTGGATAACGATGAGTTTTTTGCTCCCGGTTCCGGCGATATTTCCTACCTGGAATGCAGAATTGAAAGCGGGGTTCTTAACGAAACCCTGGTAAGTCATGATGGCAGGGTCGTACTCGAGATTTAGCGTAAGTGCAGCTATACCCGTGAATCCATTTACCGTGATGGGTACCGGCAAAGTCCCTAATGCTGTAACATTAAGCACAGGGGCATAAGTGGCTGGAGCACCACGATTGGAAATGCCTCCGTTTTTGTAAAACTGGTACTGGGGACTGTCGTTCATTGTGGTTAGTGTACCCCCGACATAACTTTTATACTGGCAAACTGATCCATAGGTATAAGCCCAACTGAGCATGCCGGTACCTTTCACATAGGTAAAGATCAGGGTGGCAAGCGATGCTCCGCTGGTGAGACTGACATTTGATGCACCTGTCCACGAGAAAATCAGTTTCCCCTGTGTATTTGTGACAGGCGGAACATAAGAGACATTCATCCCCGGCAGTGACGGATTGGTTGCAGATGAAACGACTCGTACCAGGGTGGTGTCGAAAGTCATGGTAAGAACAAACTGCCCGACATTTGTAAACCCGGTAACGGTCACCGGGATGGCAACCGAGGGTGTGCCAGGGATGGCATTGGTAATATTGGCGGCCGCAGTCACCGGGGCATCAGCAGCAATCAGCGCTGTTGAAGAAAATAAAATCAAACAAACCAGAAATAACGAAATCTTTTTCAAGTGTATGGTTTAATTGCATGCAATGATGTCACATAAAAAAAGGGGAGTACTTGCGCACCCCCCTTTACCTTTTCCCTAATTACTTGCTGACTACAAGTTTGATAATACCTGTTGCCACATTGGCATTGTTACTCAGCCTGATGGCAGCTGTATAAACGCCCTGTGGCAGACCGGCAGAAGTAAGTTTTAATGAATGGTCACCGGCTGTTTGAATTTCATTTACCAGTGTTTCTACAGTTTCACCCATCGAGTTGCGAATTTCAATTGTTACCTTTCCGCTGAATGGCAGCGAATAGGCAATCGTTGTATTGCTGGAGAACGGATTGGGATAGTTGTGCATGCTGATCCCATTGGTGCCTGATTGTTCTCCAATTCCATTGGTTGATGCTTCAACTACATCAATGCTCAAAATTGCATCACCGATTACATCGTAATGGTTGTTGGCAAGTTCATTCAAAGGATCAGCAGTAAGCGCAAGCCTGATTGATGCGTCTTTTTTAAATGTTTCCCGGGTCGCAAGCCGCAGGGTGATGAGGTTGTCATACGCAGCAAGATCAGCAGCTACCGTTGAGTTCCATCCTATACGCAACTGGTTGTCTATTACGGCCCAGTCGAGTTGTCCGCTTGTGCTGTTTATCAGGACATCCTTCACATCCACCAAGTCGGCAGGGAAATTCAGAATTAATGAAACAGCACCCACGCTGGAGGCATGAACAATGCGAATTGGCAGGTCAAACTCCTGGTTGCTGTTTACCTGCATGGATCTGCCATAGATCAGGCTCAGGGTTTTGCTTGATGTTTTCTTCATAGCCGGATTGTAACTGCGGTTGAAGTCGCCCGTGCACAAACCATACATGTTGGCTGTTACATCAGCTCCAATCGGTACGTTCACGGTTGGGTAAGATTCGGTCGCAGGGTTACCGGCAATGAACTGGTTTGTTTTCCAGAATGTCCATGGACGGTCAAACGCTTTTCCATTGACAAAATTCTGCTGAATCCTCAGGGCATCGGTTGAGTTCAAAGACCAATCCGGGTTAACAAACGGCGGGCCCAATAAACCAACATCTCCGGCATAGAACCTAACCTTTTCAATGACATAGGAGGCAGCCGGCCATGAATTAACCTGTGCGGCATCGGTTGTGTTTACGCTGCCATCGGTTGCATGCGTGGAAGTAGCCACGATATCGTAGGTATCATCGGGGCAAAGATTTGAAAATTCATAATATCCGGAACCGTTGGTAACGCATGTGCCCAGCAGGGTTGAATGCCCGATATCACTTGATTTGTAAATTTTCACAGTGATGTCGGCGCCGGTCAACACTGTATTCGCTGCATTATAATAAGTAAACACGCCGCTGATCTTGTGACGCAGGTTAAGAGTCGCCCCACCACTTATATAATACGAAGATGTCCGGATATCATTAAACGGGAGATAGGAAGGAGCAACACCTGCATATTCGCAGTCGGTTCCCTGGGCGTTTTCATTAAAAAACACGGCCGCAGTGCTATTCAATCCCTGGTTGGGGATGATGGTGAACCTGATGGTAAATAAAATCGTGCCGTCCGATAATGTTATTCCGGTGGCCGGAACAGGGCCTGAGCCCCACACTTTAAGTATTCCTGCAGGATCTGTCGTCCATGTAAAAGCTGGTCCCCAGGAACTAAACGCTGCATCTTTGTAAACAATGATTGGATTGACCATCTGAGCCGGTGTGAACCCAAAGGTCAGCATAAACTTGCCAACATTTTTGAAATTGGTTGCGGTGACAGGGATATCCACAGTAGTCATGCCTGCACAAATTTTTACAGCTCCTATTGTGGTGATGGGGCCATTGGTAAAGGGCGCATAATAAACAGAATCTTTCCCGGCTCCGACAATTGGACCGCCTGTGCCAAATGGATTGGATGCAATGGTGGGCCCCGAAGGGTCGCCCCAGTTGTTGCCTATGGCATACAGACCGACAAGAGGTGTATTGCTTATGGCTGCAGCAGGCAAGGTGGACTGAAAGATGTTACCGCCATTGTCAGCTTTTGTTCCGGCATCTACCAAGCCTCCTGTAACAGTGAGCAGGGCTGTGCCACCGTTTTCGAGAATGCAGTTGCGTAATTTCAGGCTGCCCCCGTTCACCACAATGTCGGGGGTGCTGATTGAATTTGTGAATTCAATGCCGTTCTGTACGATTAAATTGCCTGCAGTTACTGTCAAAACGCCGTCAAGAATTGATTGGCTGAGAATCCCTGTGCCAATGATATAAACAGTTTTTCCAGGATAGTTAAAATTAGTGGTCCCGCTCACGGTACCGGGAGCAATATAAAGGGTTTGGCCACTGGTTGCTGAAGCCAGCGCAACAGTAAGCTGGGCAGAAGTATACTGGGCACCTGTATTGGTATTCCTGATAGCCATGCCAGCACTCAGTGTCGGGGCGGCAACGGTCATTCCAGCATCACACCACCAGGGGATAAAGTTAACATTGTTGCTAACGCCATTACACGTTCCTGAAGGATTCAGGGTAGCATGCAGTGGGCCGGAACAATTGCCCCAATAGTTGTTTGTGGCATCAACAGGTGTGCTGAGGGAGGATGCTTCGATCCCTTTACCTGTATTACCTGAAATCGAATTATTATGCACGATCACCGTAAGCGGGTAAGTCGAGGTGGCAAGTTTCACTGCTTCGATGCCTCTGACAAATCCGCTGATGCTGTTATTAGCCTGGATCTTCACATAGGATTCGTGTTTGTCGATTGTGCTGAAAAGGTACTGGTTGGCGATATAGATGCCGGTTCCGTCAGCGGTATCCAGACGTGCACTGGCAACACTGCTCAGGATGTTGCCTTCAAGGATCATCGGACTTGCACTCGTTCCGGCTCCGATCAATACGATACCGATGCCGTAGCCAGTCACGCTCACGTGGTTTAACCTGGCGGTAAAACCATTTGAATAGGACCATCCCAGGATCATTCCCACAGATTGGGTACCCACTGAATAGGACACCCCGGAGGTAAGAGATATTGTATTATTTGATATAATGGACGCGGCATTGGCACGCCGTGTATAGATGCCGACCGTTCCAACAAGACCAACGAATCCATTATCGTTGATGGTGTTGTTTTCAATCTCGACCGTTCTGAAGGTCGGATCAACGGCATCAAATTCGATCGCCCTGGGCTGGCTGCTGGGATAACCGAAGCAACCTGCAAAGTTCCCGATTTCGCTCAGGTTGTTGCCATTCATTTTAAAAAGGCCGGTTGGTGTTGTGGCATCAGGGTTCTGTACGATTCCCTGGAAGCAATGCTTAACAGTGTTGTTTAAAACAAGGCTGTGCCCCGCAAGGTACATTCCCTGGTTAAAGGCAACGTATTCAACATTTGAGTTTTCGATAACCGTTCCCGATACGTTCCTTGGGAAGACAGAAATCCCTCTGCGCCATGCATATTTGACAGATACATTGTCGACATGGAGATTGTTCCATACGCCACCCGAAGGCTGGCTAAGGTCCAGGGTGACGATGCCTGCACGGAAATTGTTCTTTCCGACGGTGAGGGCAGGATTTCCCCAACCGTTGATGGTCAGGTTCCTGATGGTGACTGCCTGCGCAGCGATGATAAATCCGTTCTGGGCATTGTTTGCAAATGCATTATCAACGTTTCCATCTTCGGCAGCCGGTGCGAGTATGACAAGATCCCTTGTTGCGGCAATTCCCTGGATGGTAATGCTTTTATTAACCAAAATATTTGATTCTATGTATTTTCCGGCAGCTACGTTGATCACATCACCAGGGTTGGAAGCGGTTACGGCTGCCTGAATTGTCGCGAAATTATAGGTTGGAGGGCCACCCGGGCCAACTGTGATAGTTGCCGCCCATAAGCCTGTCACTGCAAAAAACAGCACGACAAGAAAAAGTAATTGCTTTTTCATAAATAGTTGTATTTTAGGTTAATGCTCAGTAATCCGCCGAATAATAGACACCTCAATAACTGTTTTTTGATGCCATTGATT